>JAEEGH010003406.1_pt1 | contig 41829 bp, 36 predicted proteins | sample 9134181 | NCBI WGS metagenome assembly JAEEGH01 (sample SAMN16246544, study PRJNA631951) | gut metagenome | biome: gut microbiome; feature: rumen; material: DP-attached | host: Bos | place: Iran: Karaj | collected 2018-10 | reverse complement strand
TTTCTCCGACAAGGGGGTGATTTCTTTCAGGACGTCGCTCATGGAGCAAAGATACGAAAAAATGACTACCTTTGCACGGTTACATGGATTCCGGACAGCATATCAGTTGGTTCGTCGTCATCACCCGATGGGGACAGTGGAAAAAGATCTCCGAGCGGCTCAAAGCCCTGGGGGTCCGGCACTTCATCCCATCGACCTACAACACCCTGGTCTTCTTCCGAACGGACAAGGAACGGGCCTTGAATCTGGTCAATGCCGGGGAAATCAAAGGCCGATTCATCGTCGACCACAGCACCCGCTCCATCCTCGAAGTCCCCGACAAGCAGATGGACGCCTTCATCAAGGTTGTGACGGAATACCCCGATACACCCGTGACCTCCGAGTTCCCTATTACGAAGGGAACCCGCGTCCGAGTGGTGCGGGGGCCTTTAAAGGGTATTGAAGGAGAAGTGGAGGAGACCCCGAACGGGGTTCAGTTGGTCGTGGGGATCCAGTCGGTGATCTGCGCGAGGATTACGATCACCAGGGCGGACGTCGTGGCTATAGATACCCCTTGAACTTACGCCAGACGAACTGGCTTACGCGCGCAAAGGGAGACCAGATGATTTCGCGAGGGTAATAGCGGAGGTTGGAGAAGACGCGCTTGTTCTTGCGCATGAATGTCGCCCACTTGGTTTCGCCGTCGAAGGTGTAGTTCCGCTTGTCCATCACGCCGAAATTGCCCATTCTGAAAATGTCATTCACCAGTTTGCCGCCGAGTTTCTTATCCGGAGGGCAAAGAAGGTATTCGTCTTCCAATCCGAAATTGTACTGGACACAAGTCATTACGCTGGCGGTGAACCGCTTCATTCCCAGGCGTTTGAGCGTCTTCATCACCGGCTCCCGATCAGCCGGAGCCAGCGTACGGAGCACATAATAATAGTCCAGCATCTGCCGCATTCCGATTCCGCCTTCCATATAATGACGGAACATGTGGGCCATGCAGAAAACGGCATTGAACCTGGTATCCGGATACGTGATGGTTACATCGTCACGGATGGGGGAATTCTTTTCGAAGAACCGCTGCAGGCGGGCGTTTGAGAAAGGGTTATACATCTTGCTGGGATGGAAATGGATTTCCACCTCCGTATCCAGGAAGATACCCGCTTTGCACTCCTGATAGATAATGTCGTAAATGGGGATATCGGCATCTTCGAAAGCTTTGACAATCGCATCCCGGTTGCCGGCAATCCAAAGATCGATATCACCGCACATCCGCCGTTCCGGAACAGGATACAGATGCGAAAGACCAGTTCCCTTCAAGATACAACCGTGAAGGCCTAAACGCTTTAGCAGAGCTTCGAGTTCCGACACATGCTCTTCATGGACATGGTAAATCCGGGCAATTTTCGCCGTATTCTCATCCCATTCCTTCAGAATCTCATCCGGAGGCATCTGGCCGGCGGGAAGCTTGTGGACGCCATCATTCAAAAAACCGAATAGCGCCTGGCGGCCCGCCCAAGAAAACAATTGCTTCCAATCCTTTGGAGTCGGGTCCTTCTCAAAAGAAGACTCCCGCCCCAGCGAGATCAGAAGCAGTTTCCGGAATGGATGCATGGATTATCTGCGGTCGTCCCAGCCAAAAGGATGGTGCGACAAAGGTAACTTGGCAAGCGGATGATAGTCCCCCACTAAGCCGATGGGCGTGGCATTGCGGATCTGGCTCACGATTTCAATACAAGGACGCGCCTCGCCGATGCGGAAACCATTACCTGCAAGAATCTGCCGATAACTCTCTGTATGAAGCTCTGTAAAGCCCTGTGAGAACTCGAACTCGCTTCCGTCAATGGACAGCGTCCGATAAGTGCGCTTCTCCCCCTGCACGGCATTCTCCGGCAGACAGTCCGCATTAATGCTCAGGAAATAGCGGACTCGAGCCTTTTTGAGGCCGAGATAACCCGCCACTCGGTCGAAACTCATCACATGGACGATGTTCTCCTGTACGGGGCCGAAGATCCACTGGAGCATGTCATAGAAATGCACACCGATGTTGGTGGCGATGCCGCCGCTCTTGTGGACATCGCCCTTCCAGGAAGTGTAGTACCACTTGCCGCGTGAGGTGATGTAAGTCAAATCCACATCATACACCTTGTCCGCCGGGCCTTCATCCACTTTCTTCTTAAGATCAACGATGGCCTGGTGAAGACGGAGCTGGAGGATATTATAGGCCTTGTGTCCTGTTTCCTCCTCCACCTTCTGGAGTGCATCAATGTTGTAGGGATTCAAGACAACCGGCTTCTCGCAGATGACATCGCAACCCAGACGCAGTCCATAACGGATGAAAGCATCGTGCGTGTAATTAGGAGTACAAATGCTCATCCAGTCCAACGGCTGGTCGCTTTGCATCTGCTTGGAGCAGAAGCGGTCAAACAGTTCGTGCTCCGTAAAGAAGGAACACTCCGGGAAGAAACTGTCCAGACGGCCGACGCTGTCAAAACGGTCATAAGCCGCCAGCAGGTTGTTTCCCGTATCCTTGATCGCTTTTAAATGACGGGGGGCGATGTAACCCGCCGCCCCGATCAATGCAAAGTTTGCCATAGATTATGCTTCTTTCTCTTCTGACTCGGACTCAACTCTTTTGTCCTTGTCCTTACGGTGAAACAGATTATGTTTCTTCTTTTTGTTATCCTCGTCGTTATTGGCATAACCATAGCCATAACCATAACCATAGCCGTAGCCATAACCGTAACCATAACCGTAGCCATAACCGGCGCCGTAACCATATCCATACCCACCGTATCCCTTATGCTTCTTGAGTTCGATACCATTCATGATAATCATCATGTTCGGGAACTGATTGCTGTTCTTGAGTTCCTGCAGATCAGGCAGCATCCGCTTGTCCACCAAGCCGGAACGGAGGATGAAAACACTTACATCGGCAAAACGCTTGAGAATAGTCGCATCCGCCACGATACCGGCAGGGACAGCGTCGATAAGGATGAAATCATAACGTTCCTTAAGGTTATCCATAATCTCGTCCAAACGCTTGCTCGCGAGAAGCTCAGCCGGATTCGGAGGCAGGCTGCCAGACAGGATGGTATCGACGCCCGGAGCGACGATGTCGTGAGAAATGATATCATCAACACTATTCGTCTTGCCAGAGAGATAGTTCGAGAAACCAATCTGCCGCCTGGAAGCGATGTTGTGCGTCAAGGTTCCCTTACGAAGATCAAGGTCCAGGAGGATGACCTTCTTCTCCACCATGGCCAAACTGGCCGCCAGGTTGGTGGTGAGGAATGTCTTACCGGAGCCCTCCATTAGGGACAGGAACAAATAGCTTGTCGCTTTCTGACCCGGAACACGCGTGAAATCGAGGTTGCTTCGTAGAATACGGAATGCCTCCGTAAGCGTATCTCGTCCCTTGTCGGTCACAACGATATTGCGCTCATCTTTCTTGTCCTTGGCGGGAATTTCACCCAAAACTGGGATATCAGAGTAAGCCTCAACATCCTTGCGGAAACGGACCTTGGTGTCAAGGATACGACGGAGGAAGAAGACCACAATGGGAATGAGCAGACCAATCAGGATACCCAAAAGGACATTCCTTTTCGTATTCGGGGAAATCGGGACGGCATTTACACGAGCCTTGTCTATAACCTTCGCATTACCCGTCAGGGATGGCTGACTGATAAGCATTTCCTCACGACGGCTTAAGAGTGTCAAATAAAGTTGCTCCTTGATGCCTTGGACTCGGGAAATATTGTCGATATAGAGTTGGCCGCTAGGAACCTCACGGATTCTTTCTGCAGCGACCTGGCTAAGGGCCTGCACACCCCCAATCCGCTGCTGAATAGATCCAATGTATGCCGTAAGCAATTGCGTCAAATTACTCTTAAGCGTATTCAACTCCAGGTTCATATCCCGAACGACCGGGTTATTGGTAGTACCGGACTCCTTATACTTGTCTAATTTGAGGACTAACTCATTAAAACGCTGAATTGAACTTTTGATATGATCGTCATTTATGTTTACCGTAACCGGGAAAAGTTTGTTCTCAGTATTAGAAGCCGTTAGTTCAAGAAGATACTGCGCGTGAGAAATCTGAGCATTCAGCCGTTCCATCTCCTCCCGGGTCTCTATGCTCTGATTCAAATAAGACTTCCCGTAGTCATTCAGGTTCAAAATCTGGTTGTCGCGTTTAAAACTCGCAATCTGCGACTCTTTCGCACCTAAATCTCTATCTAACTGAGAAATCCGGTCATTGATGAAGTCGGATGTCTGACGGATGATCTCCTTCTTCTCTTCGATAGTATTCTCGTTGTAGACAGCGATCATTTCATTCAGGATATCCGCTGCACGTTGGGGAGATGTATCATGAAGCGAGAAGTTGATGATACCATCAGAGGTGCTGTTGCGAGTCACACTTACCTTGGCGCGGTATTTCTCTGCGACATTTCGTAAACTCTGACGCTGGATTGTAATCGGGTTACCATAAAACAAATCCCGAAGCGCCCAGGTGGGCATCACAGAAATACGCCCCAAACTAGTAGAGACCGTATCCCCCAAATGTCCCTTTACCGGTTCAAATTCTCCAATCTGTAGAATGAACGTAGAATCCCTATCGATAGTGATGACAGCCGTTGCGTTATCATTCTCGTCAAGGTCCAACATCTGGACAGTAATGGGCGATTCGCCATACAAGTCCCTTAAGCGCTTGACCAACTTTGTCTGGTAAGAATAAGAAGTCCCCAAATCAAGCCGCTTTGCGACCTCAAGCATCGGGGTCTCGGATCGAAGAACGATAATTTCATCATTAATAGCGTTCATCGTGATGGCGACACGACGATTCGTAATGCTTTCGAGCGTAGAAATACCACTTTCCAGCTGATTACGCGTAACAGAGGTAAGTCGAACCTTGGCATGGCTCTCATAAATCCGGTTTTGCCGGTCGCTATGATAATATGCTATTCCCCCACATACCAATGCGCATAGAACAAGCCAGTGAAGATTTCGAAGGACTGTAAAGAAAATATCCTTCCCCGAAAGAGAATTTGCATTCTTTTTTTCAAGGAATGAAAAATCGTTTTCTTGATTATTGATGGCCATAACGGGTCCTAATTGTTTTTATTTGTATTCGAATAAGCCCTGATGGCAAAATATGTAGCCGCTAATGACGAGAGAGAAGAAATAGCTGAAAGAATGGTACCAAACTGAGTATACGTCTGCTGGAATGTACGGTAACCCGTGTTCCGAGTGATAATGAAATCGTTTTGTTGTAGCATGAAGAAAGGGTCGTCATACACTTTAGAAGAACGGGGATCCAGATAACGGGAAACCATCTTCCCATCGACTTCACGTACCACCATAACTTTGTCGCGATCAGTATAAATGCTCATATCACCAGACATGGCAAGCGCTTCAAGGAATGTACAACGTTCATTAGTGATATTGATAGCCTTTCCACCGTTGGCGCCCAAAAAGAAAATCTTGTAACTACGGAACCGCACCAGCACATAAGGATCACTGATATAGCCCCCGGAGATAAGCAGATCTTTGACCTTCTCCTGCAATTTCAGCCGGGTAAGGCCGGCAGCATGAACTGTTCCAAGTACCGGAAGTTCAATGTTACCATACACATCCACGAGATAAGCAATGCCGGTATTCGTATTATAGTTGGCATTATTGGCATTCCTGAGATTAAACGGCCTCGCCAACTCTGTATCAAAGGCGGTGATAATGACATCCAACTCATCGTAAGGACTGATCACCGCTTCAAACCTATCCTCCAATTCGATTTGTGTGTCATGCTTCATATCCTGGAGATATGCAACCTTCCTGTTAGTCACACATGAGACCGCTGACATCGCAGCCAGCGCGATGACGATACTCGTCCGGATTATTCTTTTGCTATTCATAATAAGCAGTATTATTCAATCTGCAAAGATAGGTAAATTATTTCAACTTTTCCACAATGCGAGGGCAAGCTTTTCCATCTCCGTAAGGATTGACGGCATGGCTCATCGCCTCATAATGGTTCCGGTCATCCAACAGAGCAGAAACCTCGGACACAATCTTATCATAATCCGTACCCACCAGCCGTACCGTACCGGCATCCAGCGCCTCCGGCCGCTCGGTCGTATCCCGCATTACCAGCACCGGCTTTCCTAGCCCCGGCGCCTCCTCCTGAATCCCACCCGAATCCGTCAGCACAATATAACTCCGGGACATCAGATACACGAAATCCAGATAATCCAGCGGCTCGATGAAGAACAGATTCCCTCCTCTGTCATTTCGAGCCTGTCGAGAAATCTCCATTCCGAAAACCTGCCTGATCGGCTTCCTCACATTCGGATTCAAATGCATCGGATACACGAAATCCACCTCCGGATACTTCCTCGCCAAATCCCGTATCGCCGTACACATGCTGATGAATCCTTCACCGAAGTTCTCACGTCTGTGTCCGGTAATCAATACCATCCGCCTGTCATCCTGAGGGAGCGAAGCGACCAATGGATCTTCCGGAGCATATCCTTTCTTCATCACATTCTCCACAACCCAATGCAACGCATCAATGACCGTATTACCCGTCACCGTAATCTTCTCTTCCGAAACCCCCTCATCCAGCAGATTCTGCCGGCTCAAAGGGGTGGGTGCGAAATCATACTCCGCAATCCTACCCGTCACCTGCCGGTTCATTTCCTCCGGCCAGGGGCTGTACAGATTGTGCGTTCTAAGACCGGCCTCTACATGCCCGACCGGAATCTGGCGATAGAACGCCGCCATCGCCGCAGCCATCGAGGTGGTGGTATCCCCGTGAACCAAAACGACATCCGGCTTGACAGTATCCAGGATATCCCGCATCCCGACCAGCACACGGGCGGTCACGTCATACAGGTCCTGGCCTTGTTTCATGATATTCAAATCATAATCCGGCTTCACATCGAAGATCTGCAGTACCTGGTCCAGCATCTCCCGATGCTGTCCCGTTACGCAAACCACGGTTTCAAACTCTTCAGGATGCTTCTGGAACTCCTTCACCAGCGGGCACATTTTAATTGCCTCGGGGCGGGTTCCGAAAACGAGCAATACTCTCTTCATAGATTCTTCGCTTCGCTCAGAATGACAGTTCAATTCTCTCAGAATGACAGATCAAATATGATACACCCCTTCCAACGGACAGATGTTATGGCAATCCAGAATCACTTTCCCCTCTAACTTATCCCAGCAGCCCTTGATCTGATCATGTTTCACCATGATCACGACCATATCCACGTCATTCAGGAACGCATCAAAGTCGTGATACTGGTTCTTCACGATATCCTTCACAATCAGCGGGTCGTATACCTTCAGCGGCTCAGCCAGATGACGTTCCTGACACTCAATCAATTGCAGCGTCGGACTTTCACGTACATCATCGACATTCTCCTTATAAGTCAGGCCGTACAGGCCCACGCGACGGGTGTCCGTGATGCCATTCTCCTTCATGATTTCATGAATACGGTTCAAAACGAAAGCAGGCTGGCCGTCATTCGTTTTCATGGACTCATCGATAACCTTGGCGAGGCTGGGATAGTCTCCCACCAGGAACCAAGGGTCCACGCTGATGCAGTGGCCGCCTACGCCTGGACCGGGCTGCAGGATGTTCACCCGCGGGTGCATGTTGCAGATGCGGATGATCTCGTACACATCCATGTTGTCGTGTCGGCAGATGCGGGCCAATTCGTTCGCAAAGGCGATGTTCACGGCGCGGAAAGTGTTCTCCACGACCTTCGTCATTTCGGCCGTACGGATGTCTGTGACCACGATTTCGCCCTGGCAGAAACTGGCGTAGCAGGCCTTCACTTTCTCCCCTACCGCCTTGTCATCTGCACCAATCGTGCGATTGTTGTGCAGGAGTTCATACACCATGTTCCCGGGGATGATACGCTCTGGTGCATGGACCAGATTCACCTTCTTCCCAGAAGCGGCAATCACCGGACGGACGGACTTGTCGATGGTTCCCGGAGAAATCGTCGATTCAACCACCACCGTCGCTCCGTCGGGACAAACTGTCAACACCTGCTTGACGGCAGCCACCACATAGCAAGGGTCCACCTTCTTGGAAAACTTGTCATACGGGGTGGGGACGGAAACAATGTACATGTCCGTCTCCTGATACTCCGTGGTAAAGCGAATTCCGCCCTTCAAGGCCGCGGCGAACAGTTCGTCCAGTCCGTCCTCCTTGAAGGTCGTCTTGCCCGCATTAAGCGTCGCGACAAGTTCTTTATTGTAATCCGTTCCAATGACCTCCACACCATGGGAGGCCAGCATCAAAGCCGTAGGAAGGCCGATATAGCCGAGGCCGATAACGTTGATCATTTATTTTTGACAATTAATCTTTTAACAACATTTTTAGCATTCTGCAGCGCCATCTCCTTGCACCAAGCCAAACCAAAAGGATTCCATCGCTGCGGATGCACCGTCACCATCAGATCCTTGGGGATGACACCCCGCCGGAGACCGTCGATGACATCATCCGTCGTATGGAAAGTCAAACCTTTGGCCGTCCATTCATCCTGATACTGCGGGATCTTGTCACGGACGCTCACCTTGTAACCGTCCCAGCGACGGCCGGTGTCGGTGAGATAAAACACTTTCGAAAAGTCCGTATCCAGATAAGGCTCGCTTTCGATGCCGAGGGCCTTATAATCGTATTTCTTCCAGATATCCTTACTGTCATACGGAGAGCGAGGGCTTCCGTGCATGCAGATACTCCGAACCGGCACCAACTTCCGCAAGGCATCCAGATTCTTGCAGAAATCCGCATAGGCCTTATCCACATCTCCGTCGCAAGTAGTCAAGGATTCATAGTGATACCCGACTTCATGGCCTAAAGCGGCGATTTCCCGGATGATACCCTCGTCCCAACTTTCCGGAACTGCCCGGAAATAGTAGATGCCGAACATGCCCTTCTCCGCCTCCAGCCGCGCTGTCCGCAAGGAATTCCCGGGCAACAGGTCCACGTCATGACGAAGGACCAATGACTGGAAACCATAGGCTTTCAAGGCATCCAGCAGTGCAGCGTATTTCTCCAGTGTGAAGTCCATCTCAGCGTTTGTTTACTTCTTCGATGATTCCGTCAATGATATCGAAAACTTCCTGCTGCACCGTCTTGCTTCTCTCCGTGGAGGCCTCCTTTCGGGCGGCCGTATCGACATATTGCCGGATGGCCTGCGGATCCCGGGACTTGAATTCGATGCCCAATTCCTGCATCGCCTCATCAACGGAAAGGAATACCGGACTCGGGAAGAAACTGACGGCAGGCACGCCCAGAAGTGCAGCCTCACGGGCGAAAGTACCCGCTCCGGTCAGCATAGCCTGGGTGTAATAACACACATCCAGACCGGACAGGGGACCGTTCGGATACCAGACATTGGAATACCCTTCAGCATACTTCTTTTCCTCCTCGTAACGGGGCAGGAACAGGATATTCTTGTCCCTGAAAACCTCGAACAACTGCGGCACGATGGTCGTGCTGTCCTTGGGGACATAGGACGCCTTCAGGTTCTCCGGCCGGATGGTAATGAAATCCCGGAAAGGAAGTTGCTCCGGGAAAGCGGGATCCGGTTCGAACTCCGCGATATAGATATCTTCCTTGAAACCGTTGAACGTCTTGATCTGCGCATCCTTGATGCGATATTTCTTCTGGACCTTCTGATACTTGAAATAATACGGGAAGATGAAGTAACTCCCCATCGCGAAGGAGAAGAACTTAAAGGAGATGTCGTTGTCACTGAATACGATGGACTTCTTTCCCCGCAGGAATGCGATAGCGGAAGTATAGTTGCCGCCTAACGAAAGCGCCAGGTCGAACTTCGGCAGTTTAAACAGCATCGTCCACATCCTGCCCAGCAGTCCCATCATCTTCTTGACACGGCTTTTTCCCTTATAATTCCCGTACACGATGGGCGTAATTCCATTCTTCTTCAACAGCGGCAGGGTCTCTGAGAAATCCCGGGCGGTGAAGATCAGTTCATGGTCCTTCTCCAGATGCCGGATAATAGGCATCAGCACATTGACGTGCGGGGTATTGGTAATGTCAATCCAGATTTTCATCCCTTATTCTTCAAACTTTCTGATCACCTTTGCCGGAACGCCGACCGCGACACAATACGGGGGGATGTCCTTCGTCACGACGGATCCGGCCCCGATGACCGCCCCTGTGCCGATGGTAACGCCCGGCATGATGATGCTGCCGATTCCGATATGGGCCCCGTCCCCGATAACGATGGGGGCATATTTCAGCGGAAGGTCCATCACCGGAACACCCACCTTATACTCCGACAAATCCCGCTGGTGGCAGAGCAACTGGCAGCCGGCCGTCACCCAGACATTCTTCCCGATGGTAATCAGGTCCGGGCGGGAATCGTCGATAAGCACGCTCCGGGCAATCCTGGAGCCCTTCCCGACATGCACTCCCCGGAGCCGGTGAATCGCCGTCGTGACATGCGCCGGGAAAGTAAAGGGGGCGATGACCGACCAGAATCGGATCCAGACGCCCTTGAGGACATTGCCTACCGTCCTGTGATTGTTGGCCATAACTATCTGTGCTGGAAATCGATGATTCGCTGGTCCAGGATCTCGCCCTTGCAGAAACAATTCGCTTTGTGAAGGACCTTCCCCGGCTTCCCCTCGATCAGTTCGTCGATGAACCGGACGAACACCTTGCTGAGGCTGTCGGAAGTCGTCTTCCAGAACAGGGCGGGCGTATGGTCCACCACATAGTGGACGATTCCGTCCACCACATAGGTCGGATTGTCGATGGTCGTCGGGATACTGGTCTCGATCCCCCCGTGACGGTCGCAGCTGATGTCAATCAGAAGGCTGCCGCGCTTCATCCGCTTCAGGTCCTCCCGATAGATGATATGGTCTTTCCGGGTGGTATCCCAAAGAACGGCGTTGACGACTACATCATATTGGGGTAACTCAGACCGGAACAAATGCTCGGTCCTACGGTCGTACATGGTGGTCTCAGCACCCATATAATTCAGAGCTTTTGCAGCACCGCGCGCGGTATTACCCCGCCCCAGAACGGCAGCTTTGGAGCCGTACGGGAACACGCCATGGCACATATAGGCATGATATACGGCTGCCTCGCCTGCTATCTCATTATTCTTCCAGAACGAATGCCGTCCATCCTCGAACATGTCTTCCCACGCGTAGACTGTAAGCCGGCTTTTGATGATGGCATCGGTAATATCCCGATTCTGAACGGCATGCATCCAACCGAAAACGACCTGGCCGTTCAACTTGTCCAGATATTCGGCATCCCCTGCTTTGGGATCGCAGATGATGTCCTTGGAAAGAGCCTCTTCACGGCCGCATACTTGAACACCGGCATTCAGATAATCCTCATCCGAAAAGCCGAGAACATCGCCATACCCGGATTCAACGGAAATCATTTCCGGATGCTTGATCTGACAGATGTCTTGCGGAACGAGCGCTCTTCTGCGCTCGTTCTCCTTATGGGATATGGGGAGGCCTACGGTTTTCATTATAACTGTCATTTCGAGCTTGTCGAGAAATCTAAAAACTTATAAAGGTAACACTTATTCCCAACTAATTGAAATCGTATACGGCACACCGTTCAAAACCTCGGTCTTGCCCCCATACTCCTGACCATAGTCCGTTTCCTTGACCGTCACGGTCGTCAGACATTGCACAGCAATGAACCAGAGCCCTTCACGGAGAGCAGAGAATGACAATTGCTGCTTGGCTCCTGGAACGGAGGAACGATACTCCGCTTCATCGGAAAAAGCATAGGTCCCCTGATTCATCATCAAGGCGAAATCGCAATCGCTGGGACTGTCAAGTTCGACCCGGATACTACGAGCATCCGGAGGCAGGTATGTCGCGAAATGGTGGGTCTGACGATCCCCAATCCGGGCATAAGCCGGATTATTATTCGTGGTATTCTTATCCATCTTCCTTTCCACCCCATTCTTCAAATAACCCTTCAGGGATACAATTCCCACACCATCCATTGCATATAGCATCATAGCCGCAGTCAAGTCCCGACGTTCCCCTTCCAAAACTTCCTCGGGATGAGAACCCTCCAAGACAACTCGCCCGGAACGAAGAGATTCCTTATACGCCCATACACTGGGTTTTCGATGGAGAGGACCTTTTTTCGGATAATCATATCGCGCTAAAACCTCAGTTTTTAATGGGAAAACCACAGGGTACCCACCGGAATTGTGGCGCACACTGTCCACATAATGATCCCCACCGAAATCATAATACCGAAGAAGCGGGCTGTTATTCTCAATGAACATTCCGGAATACGTTTGGCTCAATCCTGTATGATTCATCATCCCAGGCCATATGGATAAATAGTAGGGATAATCAGGTTTACCATCAAAACCATTAGATGCCAGAAATGCACCTGCACATGTTCCTACATAACATCCACCGTTCGCTACAAATGCACGCATATTCGCTCGCCCCTTTTCACCTAAAGACTGTCCATGAGGGGTTGAATCTCCTCCGTTTACAAAAAGAAGTCGAAATCTAGGTTGGCCGTCTGGATATAACAATCGGCCATTAAAATCATTTGAATCACCGGCAATAATTGCAGTCTGTAATTCCTTGTGTTTTTCACTGGAAGACGAGTAAGGAAGACTAACGCCCTCTAAAGACAATCCAATATGGTTCGCTGCTGCCAAAGACTTACGAGATGTCAGAGCGACTCCTGCATCCAGAAAAACATCTTTATAAAATGAGCGATTCTTCACGCTCGAATCAATAAGATGGAATTCGGATATGGCTGGAAGGATAGATTTAAAACCAGAGGACAAGCGTATATTGAATCCCCTGTTATCCATATCATAGTCGATAGCCACATCTTTCGCCAAATAATCAGCTTTAGTAAAAGGGAACTCAGCCACGACGGAATTCTTGACCCTGCAGCAAATCGATTTATCATGTAAAAGGAAAGAAATGGGTTTTGTAACGTCAATAACGGAAATCTGCTCTCCATTCGAATCCGTCAAGAAAACGCCATTTACCATCCAATAGAAAGAACCTCCGACTTTTTGCATTGACAATTCGGGAACACAAATCTCCTGGGAAACGATCTCACTATACAAGTCGATATCTCCTCCCACCTTCATACTCAACCAATAAAGGACACTCCCGTCATCATTATACTCAATGTTGAAAAGAGCAACGCTGTCTGCATTCATGCACGCATTCGCCAGTCCTCGAAGGCCAGTCACATTCTTGTTCAACTTCCAAACTGTTCCAAGAGGAGATCCATCTTCCTCCGGCTCAAGTGCCGACTTCAAACAGGCGGACAATAGGGACAAAAATACAAGCCCAGATATAAGCAAACGAGAGCAGAAGGGGCCTAATACGCGTCCTTTGATTAGCATTCCCGAGTTAGAGTTAGAAATAAAAAGACAAACAACTTCTTCCCAAAATTACCAATAACCATTCCTTGTATTCAAATGATTATATATATCTGATAATATCAAATCCGTATACTCCCCAAATGCAGGGCCATTTGCAGTTTGACTTAAATCAGGATTGGAATTCCATTCTATTAAAACGGGATTTCCATCTTGGTCAATGCAAAAATCCCATCCAACGATATTGAAATCTGGTAATTGATAGTGGCATTGTTTTGCTGCCTCTATTACTTTTTTGTAATATGGGATCTTATATCCCTCCAAGACAACCCCGCTATCAGTGAACTCAATTTTTTCATTGCCTGGAGCTCCATAAGCAAATTTCGCAATAGTACCATCACGATTAATCTTTGCACTTATGCCTCCTTGGCTCTCATTATCAACAACCATCCCTGCTTTCCCAATCCTAACAACCGCATACAAAAGTAAAATATCCATTCCGATTCTATACGTGAGTACCCGAATAGTATTTACAGATGAAGGGTTTAATCGTTCCATTTCTTTATGTTGAACTATCTTTTCTTGGATAAGGAAATCTTTTTTGTAATTCGAGAACACAACTTTAATTGTCTTATTCTCAAAATCTGTCACTCCATTTACAACACTCAAAGACCGAACCCCTTTGCCTCCTTCCAGAAGTGAGGGTTTTATGATCACATCTGACAAGTTAGAACATAAATCAATGGCTTTTTCCTCTGAAATTGGCAAACCGTCATGATAATAATACCCATTTATGTTTTTTATGATTGTTTTCGGCTGCTTGATATTAGGCAGAAGCATTTCAGATAAATTCTTGTCGGAGAAAATGTTTGCTCTATCCCAGTTATTCATCCGGCCGATTAACTCAATTCTATACAAACTAGTCGGGATATACCTAATGTCAAAAATCCCAGTCCGTGAATACATATACTTATGCCATGCTAGTGGAACCTTATGTCCACAATACTTCTTGTAATACTCCTCGACTGCTTTTCGTTGCGTCCTATCGAGCCTTCGTTTTATGCTCAGTTTTTTATAGTTATTATTAACTTTAGATACCAGGAACCACTTAAACCAGCAACCAACTATTTTTGCCTTAATAATTGAGATGGAACTAATCATATAACATTGAATAACTAATCACAAAAACAAATCGAGTTTCTTTCGATAAATAACCGCCAATACCAATTATTTATAGATCAACGGGGATGTTGAAAGCCGAAACTCTATTCAAAATCCTGCGAAAATAATTATATTTACTGTTCAAAACATTATTAACTAAATCATATCCGAAATGAGAATATAGAAAACGCCAAATCATCATTCGAAGAGTAACAACCCAAGAATTCACCCCCGTATAGAGACTAAGAATGTTGTCCTTTGAGAGAGAGCACAATCGAATCTTGTAAACAACCTCTTTATCATTGATTTTCATTGAGATAATACTGCCAATCCTGTTCCGGCCTCTCCATACCGAAACCACAGGAGAAGTAAAGTCTTTGGGATAAAACCATCGTCTTTCCAATGTTTTAAAAGACTCTTTATCCGCAGGATAAAATTGAGGCCTTGGAACTTGCATACAAAAATCCGGGAATAAGAAATTGCCCATGCTATAACAGATAGCTTTATTCCTGTACTTCCAATAGGGTCCAATCGTATGCGTATGACTTCCTAATACAGCATCCGCTCCTGCATCAATCATTCGTTTCGCATATAGATAATACTCTTTTGGAGGATAATAAGAAAGTTCAACACCCCAATGTGGCAATACAACAACATAATCAAACTCCTTTTTCGCAAGGGAAATCCGTGTGCAAACTGTTTCAATGTCCGTTTGCCAGATGCCGGCACTTGTTGGCGTAGCTGCTGTAACCCAAACAGGCTTTAATCCACTAAAACAGCAAGCAAAAAAAGCAACTGAGATCTTGTTCTTTTTGATAATCAAGGGGGACGATGCCTCCTCAATATTCAATCCGGCACCAACATACTTTATACCATTTCGTGTTAGCACATCAATTGTATTCCTAAAACCAACTTCACCTAGATCAAAAACATGATTGTTAGCAAGAGAAACCACATCTATACCAAACTTATTGACTCTGAAAAGGTCTTCTTCTCTAGCATAAATGATATTCATCTCTGCATTCATTTTCGAGACATCAAAATCCATTTTATCACCAATTGCACATTCTAATGTACCAACTCGAAAATCAAAGGTGCCTAAATACGAGGTCACATCATTACACAAATACCTATCCTGATATGGCAACACGCCTCCGGGCATGATGTCCCCACAAAAAGCGATATTCATATCATCTATTTTTCATACCAATTAATAACGAACTTCTTCTAGTGTCATTACTCAATAAAGCCTGTAAAGACAAATCACTTGATAACTCTTGTTTCTTTAATATTTTAATCCAATTTCGTAAAGCAGTCTTAGTATACGATTTAAGTGAAACGGGATGCAGTGACTTATCAATTATCGGCATTTCCTGTCCATCTTTAAGTTTTTTACATTCCGTGTAAAGATAACTCAAATATGCTTCTTTATTCTTTAAGAAGAAACAGAGATTCCGGTTATGCTCTTCTCGCTCCAAGTCGGGGTCAATAACTAACGCAACATTATTAACATTACGAGTATTAATTGTCTTGTACTTGATTTGGCCATTATACAAATCTAATTCAACACACAAACCTTCATACCAATGTGGTCTATACCAAGCACGATATGATGGATCCTCTTTACTATTGAAAAAGAAATTACCGAGACTATAGAAAATTGGTTTCCCTCTATATTCCTCCCAACCTTGAGGGCAATGAGGATGACATGCTATAACTCCATCTGCTCCATAATCAATGAAATCTCGATAACGCGCAATGGTTTCAGGTAATGGGACATCGATATACTCTATACCATCATGAGGCAAAATAAATAGATAGTCAACCACCTTTTTTGCAGCAATAATGTCATGATTGACCCTCAAATCATTAATGTAAGCACAACCAAGTCCTTCATGATGAAGTACGTCATTAAACACTCCCGCATGGGCTGCATAACAGAGGGCTAAGAATCCTATTCTAATACCATTTATTTCGCAAATCTTTACTTTATAAGCATCTTCATATGTTCCGGCGCCAAAACAGGAGCTTCCCAATGCCGAATGTGTTTTCACGAAGCCATCTTCTCCCCAATCAAAAGCGTGATTGTTTCCTATTGTAAACAAATTAAAACCAAGATCAAATAGAAACTTTGGAGCATCATCATGTTGCCAAAAACGCTCATAACGTCTTGGCGGCAAGTCAACACTTGGTTTCAAGGGGACCTCAAAATTCACGACTTTTATATCACAAGACTGAATAGCGTTCCTAAGTTCATCAGAAACCGAAATAAAAGAAGTTGATGGTTTCGAACAAAAATCTCCCGCAATGAAAAGACGTACCCTGCTCATAGATCTATATAATTTTGAATTGAACTTTCAAATGAAGGTGTTAGGAGATTCAATCATTTACTACTGATTTATACCAATAACCAATTTGAAAAAGGCAACCTTAAAACCGAGACAAGAGACAATACATTAAAGTGAAACAACGACTTGCCCGCATCTCTTATTCTCCTTTTTATTTCATAACCAGGGACAAATTGCACAACACCCACATCCGGCAGAGCATTTGCTTCTATTAATTCCACTTCTCCCGATGGCAAAACAGCCCAATCCCAGCCAACAAAGAAAGCACATGGCACAATCATCGATGCTTCTATACATGTATCTAACAGTTTTTTCCAATGAGGAATAACAAAACCTTTTATTTGTTTACGAGAATTAGGATGCGCATCATACTCAACACCATTTCCGTCTCTTCCTTTAATTGTAATTAATCCCGTAATAATATCTATTGGTGCCGAAATTCCTCCTGCCGCGACATTATCTGTTACACTATTGTTCACGCCAATTCTCAATGCAGCACCAACAACATGACATTTTGCCCCATTCTGCATTGTTACAATACGTATAGTATTTAAAGAGGCATCGTGGAAATCCTGAATCTCTTCGATCGCACTTACACACTCTTCTACAATTAAGTTCTGTTTTTTACATTCTTCATACAACAGCCGAGTCTCTTTGTTTTTATTTTTCCATTCCTTAAGAACACCCTTTCCACATTCTCCGTCAATAGGTTTAATAATACAATCCTTTGACGATAATAAGTCCATAAAATCATTATAAGATGATTCTCTTACGCACAACCACTTTCTATGGACATACTTTTCAAACAACTTCAATGTTATAGCCTTGTTAGCGAACAAACGTTTAACACTAGGATGGGCCATCTTTCGATAAATACTATTCATTTCCCAGCATGAAATCAACTCTCTTCTTTTTGAAGGTGATAACGCCCACAATTTGTATCTATGCATATATTCTTCATACGTGAAACAATGCTTATACAATGACTTTCTATAATCCTCCAAGTTACCAAAAGGAGGATTCTCGTTTGAAAATCTAATGACAGCATCAGAATAAAGTCGACTTCTTTCCTTATTTCGAAGACGTATCTCCTTTCTTACCCCTTGGTAGTAATGCTTAATAATACCAAGCATAACAAGTCAAATTAAAATACAACAAGATGGGCTTAGCCGCGATAAATACATTAAGCCAAATCTTCTTATGTTCAGCTATTATGCAATAAATACAATAATACTTTGCCAAACACGCATACTTACTTACGTTTAAGAATACTTTTGAGTTTTCTTCTAAGAACTCTGACTTTTTGCTTCGCTAAATAAACATCGTATAACCTTTGAGATTCTCTTGGGATAATACCCTTACTACACGCCATCCTATATAAATCCTTCGCAAAAACGGCATTATCGTCCTTATCATCGCCATCTTTTGTTTTTAACACTTCAAGATAAGCGTCCGTCCTATGTGCTTTATAATAATCAATATCAAACACATCACTAAACTGGTCAAGTTTACCAAATATATCCAATGTGACCAATGTCCGTATGCATTTTGAACATTTCCCACAACTATTGAAACAAAAACAAACATCAAGATATTTTTGTGCAAGTGTATCATCGGCAATAACAAAGGTTTTCTCTGCACGAGTAACATAATCTGATAAGATGAAAGTAAGTGACTCTGTACTCAAACAAGAACACAATAATGCCTCATAGTGTTGAGATCCTTCCGTTAAAGATAAATCAAAATAACCCGGCCAACCACCAGAAGAATTATAATAAATAGAAAACAGGCCTTGAACAGAAAGAGCCATTGCACAATTACGATAGACCCCTGTGTGACCATATGCTCCCCTATAGTAATCTTTGTCAAGATTTGATTTAATGTAAAGCAAGGGGAGATTGGATTGCTGTGCTACTTGACGAGCATTCTCTCGTTTTTCCTCAGACATCCTATCTGTCGTTTCATAGAATTCCTTAATAGTGTATTTTTTCTTCTCTGAACGATTCGGATGAAAAATCGCACCCATATTGAAATACGTAAGATGCGTCAGCCGATACTTCTTTGGGATAGATTCCTGTGAATACATATGTAACGAATAGAAACTGTCGACCCCACATGACATACCAGTTCCCACCCCCCCCTCATTTGAACAAGGGACATTTGTAGTTGGACCAATTATACTAATTCTTCGGTAACCATTCTCTGGCGTACAAAGAGCTGGTATCAAGTAATTAGAGACATGAAACACCATTCGCTCAGACATAGGCGCCTCTGATTCAATGTCTGAACCCGTCACCATTGCATACCATAACATAGCAACGACAAAAGCATCACTCCTCTCAGCACAAAGGTACTTCTTGAACTCGAGAGGTACGCCAAACCACAAACCATTCCCCTCCAATCCCCATTCTCGAGGAGGATAGTCCTCCGATACTCGCCAATGTACTTTCTTTATTTTTTTCGAAGCTTCTATATATGCATCAGAAGTATCAGCAGAAATCGAAATACGCGCCTTTAAATATGCGAACTCTCCATCTTCATAAACGAAAGGATGACCGATTGATATCATAACACCATTGTTTTAAAATTAATTAACCAAGAATTACCTCTTTATTATTCTTTTTATAAACTGTTTAACGAATTGAAGCACACTAACATAAAAACGATATGGAAGGATTCTTACACAAATGCCTTGCCACCATACAAAAGCCTTGACATTGAATGGGAGATCGAGACTATTGAGCATATTATTGTTGTCAAGTTTCACATATCTCGTATCTACCATTCTTCCACCACCGTCCATTCCCACCGTCACAATTACTCCGATTCTAGCGAGTGGCTTCCACACTTTCAACGTCATTTGGTCAACAAAAGGATATCGGTCGGTTATAGGAAGAGTTGCGATATCAATCGGGTAATCCGAATAAAAAGTACTTCTTGGTTTTGTGATTATCCTATCAGGGAAAAAGAAGTTTCCTAAACTATATACGATAACAGCGTTACGTTTATTAACCACTGGTTGTATACGATGGGGATGCCCCCCAAAAATCCAATCGGCACCCGCATTAACCATCCTATTAGCCAAATCATAAACAGGGCGCGTAGTGATAAAAGTATGCTCTTTGCCCCAATGAGGAATTACCGCCACGTAATCGTATTGCTTTTTATACTTGGCAATCTGTTCCTCTACATAGTCATCATACATGGGGTTGACACCAGGTTCGGTCTCCGTAGCAAAAGGACACCAGCCAACCGTTTCATCCCGCCAATCACAAAACGCCAGAAAGGCAATGCTTTTCCCATCTTTCTCAAAAACAACCGGCTTGCTGGCTTCCTCAAGGTTCCTTCCGGCACCACAGTGCTTGATGCCCATGGAATCCAACAATTCAATCGCATGGATTGCCCCTTCCGGTCCCAAATCAAAAAAATGATTGTTCGCCAGGCTGACGACATTGATGTCCAACTCCATCAGCCGTCTCAAATCTTCGTCTTTCACATAGATGACGTCGGCTTTACGAACCATTTTTTCCTCGTAAAATGAAGGTTCGTTACCAACCGCTGTTTCCAGCGTCCCCACACGGATATCTGCCTCCCGGAGAATATCAAGGACTTTGTCACTTACAAACAGCCCTTCACGACCATGCAGGATACCTCCGGGCATGATATCACCAACAGCAGCGATCTTCATCAATACATCGTATTAGGACGATTCCAAATCTCTTTCAGGATCCGCTCCGTATACTCGCCGAAAGCAGGGCCATTGGCGGATTGACTCAATTCAGGCCATACATTCCACTCGATCAGTACAGGCTCACCATCTTCGTCGATGGATATGTCCCATCCAATCAAGTTAAAATGGGGTAACTGCAGGTGTAAACCTTTTACAGTTTCGATTGCCTTTTCATACGATGGTATCCGGTATCCCTCCAGGATAATCCCCGTGTCCGTTTTTTCAATCATATCGTTACCGGGAGCGCCGAAGGCGTACTTCGCCAGCGTCCCGTCCGCATTAATCCTTGTGCTGATTCCACCCGCAGTCTCATTGTCTATATCCCATCCTTTTCTTCCGATGCGAATAACAGTATAGGGAACAAGCACTTCCATTCCGGAACGATAGGAAAGGATGCGGATTGTATTGACAGAAGACGGATTCAAGTCCGACAAAAGACGATGTTGGTGTACTACTCTCTGAATGAGGAAATCCGGCTGATATCGTGTGAAGAGATGTTCGACGGACTCATTCTTGATGGACGTAACGCCATCATGGACGGAAAACTTCTTTACTCCGGAACCATGACGCTGCAACGATGGCTTGATGATTACATCGTCCAAATTCCAACAGGCTTGAATGGCCGTCTCCTTATCCACGGCGGTTCCGTTCAGATAATAGTGGCCATTCATATTCTTCACGATGGTCTCCGGTTGGCGGATTCCAGTGAGGAGGAACTCGGTCAGATTCTTGTCAGAGTACGCCCTTTCAAATCTCATCTGGTTGATTTTTCCGATAATCTCCGTGTAATACAGACTAGTCGGAATATACCGGACGGAATACACCCCGGTTCTCTTATAGAAATAACGATGCCAATCCAATGGAATGTCTATTCCCAGAAGGTTTTTGTAATACTCCTTTATCTCGGACTCCTGTTCTCTCGTAATGTCTCTATCAGCATCGATTCTACGGATATTCTGCCTGACTCCTTTTATCAATTTATAGGATGTCCTGATTTTTTTCAATCTCGTAATAAAAGAGTTCTTCATGGTACGCTTTAACACTAAAAAATTAAGCAATTATCGCTTTCTTGATATCTTCAATGGAAACATTCTCCTTATCCAGAAGATACTGGATTGTCCTCGACGATGCAGACAGATTCCGTCCGAGCAAGCCGGAAGCCAATGACATGATCGCCTCCTGAATCGACGTATCAATACCTACTAACTTGCCAATCGAAATGAAAAGTCCCAAGCCCATGGGTACATCTTCATTCAGATAACGATGATTGATGAAAGAGGGGCCTTTGTTGGAGGATTCGGCAAAAGAGCGAAAAACAGTCATGGCATCCAGACTCAGATCCGTCGCATTCCTCCATTTCGCCGCTTCGAAATAATCCAGGGAATCACAGCCAAAAGCATTCAGAAGTTCATTCTTGCTCCTGTCAAAGGCGTTGATGACCCTGATGACGGAATCCGTAAAAGCTTCCTTATACATCCAGAATTCACCACGGCTATACTCAATTCTAGAAGCAGAAAAGAGAATACCGATCGGATGCACTATCATATTGGGATTGTGCATGGCCGATTCTAAGATATTCTTTCTGGAGTACTTCGTATTGTCAAAACAATTGGAGAAAACACCCAACACTTCTTCCGTCTTTGAAACGGGAAGGACTGAAATGGCATTACGGGGATTGTAGAAAGTAATTCGGACATACATCGAATCCACGATTCTGCCATTGTAAGCAGTAGTCTCCCATTCACTGTATATGACATCTTTATGGATATACTTTTTGAAGATCAGGCTTCCCATATATCCCGGGACCAAAGTAATGATCTGTCCATCCCGAACAAATGGTGCAATTTTCTTTGCCACAAACTCGTGTTGTGACGTGGTGGTCATCACCATGATAACGTCACCAAACTGTACTGCCTGTTCTACATCTCTGGTTATCATGGCCGGCTTTACGAAGAAACGTCGGCCGCCATGGGTCTCATCTTTAACGTTAAAGCCCCCTTCATGACTGATGATGTCAAAGAATTCGCTGTTCGCGGCATTGGAAGTCTTCAAAAGGGCGACTTCAATACCTTTTTCCATTAACTTTGCAGCATGAATCAATCCGGCATTGCCGCAACCAATAACAGTAACTTTCATATCAATTGTTAAACTCGTTTTTCAACAGACTCTGAATAGTATGCTTCAATCCCCCGTTCACCGTCTGCAGCCCGGAAATCTCCGCATTGTCGTTTCCTTCGATGAAAACCGGGCCATTGTCAGTGACGGCGATATCCCAGCCAATCACACGGATGGAGGACAGTTTTTCGTGGAGTTTTACAGCCTGGTTGACGGCCTCCTGGACGAACGGAATCCGGACATCAGCGAAACGAACCTGGCTGTCAGGATGGCACGGCGTCCGTTTAGCGCCGCCTTTCTTGCAGATGCCGAATTCGGACAATTGCCCGGTTCTCAGGTCGATTCCGACGGCAACACCGCCGGCCGCCAGGTTGTCCACCACGCTGCCATGAGCGCCGAACCGGACTTCGCCGGCAACGGAAACCGCTTTCCCGGTCTCTTTGTCCAAGATGGTCAGGATACGCAAAGTATTGACGGACTTGTCATAAATACGGTCCATCACCGGATGCTGGACGACACAGGTCTGGACCAGATAAACGCCCTGGGACAGCCTGTCACAAACGGAATCACGATCGGTTTCAACGGTCGTATCCAGCCGGAAAACTCCACCACCACACTGGCCATCCAGCGGTTTGCAGAAGAAGTTACCACCCCGCTCGAAGAGCATGTTGGTTACGGTTTTCGCCTCTTCGGGAGTCCGGACACAGGCCACGGTATGCGGTGTCTCAAAACCCCATTCCGTAAGAAGTGTCGCAATCAACTCTTGTTCCCTGAGGATGCAGGTATAATCGTGATCCGTCAGGACAGTGTTCAGCATGGCGCATTTCCAAAGGAACCAACTGTCGTCCAGATAGTCATCTTTGTCACGGAATCCCTTGATGTCCAGTCCATACGGGAAATAGTATCGCTCGATGTTTCCGTATTTCCAGATATGCCCCAGCTGGTCCGCGGCCATCCGGAACTTGCTCTTCTGGGGCATGTCGGGATAATAGGATTCCGAACGCAGGAAACCGGATGTGAACAGTTTGACCGGAAGGGTGAACCGCCGTTTCATCAAAGATGCCCAGCGTCCCAACTTGATGAGAGGATAATACTTGGCGTTCATCTTATCCTTTGTACTCGAATTCAGAAACGCAATAATCCTCCTTCCCGGAAGGAAGCACGGGAATCTCGTCCACGAAGGATAGAGACACTTCCGAGCCCACGAAATGATTCCTGTAGTTAGTGACGATAAAGTCATACATGGCCGGATTTTCATCCGCCTTGTCCTTCATTTTCAGCAGCACCTGGATATCCCCCGCCTTATCTTGCCGGATCTGGAACTTGTCAATCTTGTTGTACAGAACCTGGCTCTCCAGTTTGTGATAATCCAAATCCGGATACATCATTATCGGCAGCATCGTCGGAGAGATAGGAACTCCCTGCTTGTTATAGACCAGCCTGCCGGCACGGCCCATGATTTCCCCGAAACGGCGCGACTGTCGGCCACAAGCACAGGCTCCGGGTTTGATATATGCCATATCTCCTACATGATAACGCAGGAACGGGAAGGCATAGTTCTCGAGGTCGGTCGTCGTCACATAGCCTACTTGGCCGTCCGGGAGAACATTCCCCGCCTTGTCGGTTATCTCAATGACGCAAAGGCTTTCCTCAATATGCAGCCCATCCCGTTCGGGACACTCATGGGAAAGAATACCACCATCCCCTGCCCCGTATTCATCATAAACGGGAGCCCGGAACACTTTTTCAAGTTTTCTCCGATACTCGGGAACAAGAACCTCCCCCGTCGTCAAAACCACGGTGATTGGGCACACGGGAAGCCCCATCTTTTCGATATACCGAGCAAAGATATACAGGGAAGATCCGTATCCGCGGATGGCCTTGGGCCTGAGTCTCATCAGGGACTCGTAGTGTTTCTGCATCCCTTCGTCGGTCACATCGGCGCTGCTGTGCTTGAAGTTCCGCATGATGACCTCGTCATAGACGTTCTTGTACGAGAACTTCTTCTTTTTCTTGACAATGGAATTACCGCCCAGGGAGAAGATCTTGTCTCCCAGATGCAGTCCGTACCACTCCCAGGCCCGCAGGGTGGCCGCTTTCTGGCCGCTCCATTCTTTCGCATCCTTGCAGAATTGGAGGGGTGTACCGGTGCTGCCGCCCGTGGATGACTTGATGAGCCGCGATTTCGGCAAGTTCTTCGGAATCAGATCATCGTAGTTATCCCGAATGATCTGCTTGGTCAGGATGGGCAATTCTACCAAATCCGCCGGGGATTGGATATCCTCCGGCTTGAGGCCCAGGCGGTCGAACAGTTTCGTATAATACGGAACGTTCTCGTAGCAATGATGGACCAGTTTCCGGAGTTTCCGATCCTGCAGGTCTTTCATCTCGTCCCGCGAAAAATGGTCGTACCGGCGGAACTCCACTAGCCGCGAACGGACGGAACTGCCATAGAGCAGGTCTCCGATCGGTAGCAGAATATTACGGTCTATGAAATTATAAATTCCCATGTTCAACCTTTGTAAAGCGCAAACAGTTTCTCCCGGCAGGTCTCCCACTTGTAATCTTCCAGACTCTGACGGGCATTGGCAATCATCCGGCGGGTTGCATCCGGATCCTCCACGGCCACCAGCATCTTTTCCGCCATCTGGCGGTCATTATCATTTTCGAAAAGCAATCCGTTCCGGCCATCCTCGATCATATAAGGGACACCTCCCACGTTGCTGGAAATGACCAGCAGGCCAGCCCTGAATCCTTCCAGGACCGAAACCGGCATATTGTCGAACCGGGGAGACGACACCATGATATCCGCCTCGTCCAGATAGCGGGATATCTCCGTATTCGGGACCTGGCCGACAAAGGTAACATTGGGGATGTGATGCTCGACCACAAACTGCTCGAGTTCCGCCTTTAAAGGCCCGCCTCCAAGCAGCGTCAATCTCGCATCAGGATACTTCTTCTGAACGCTATCGAAAGCCTTCAGCGTACACTTGATATTGTAAGTATCAGTCAACGAACGGATTCCGATGAACCGGGGGCGGATTTCGGTCCTTGCCCGGAAAGTGGAGCCATCAGCCACTAGAATGTTGGGAATCACCGTGTATGGAATCCCATACCGGTCAAATACCCGCCCGATGAAACCGGAAAGGACAATATTCGCCGAGGTCCGAGTCAGATAACGCTTGACAAACCGCTCCTTTTTGCGGAAGAATCCTTCCGCACCTCCACCGTGGAAGGTGAGAACAATCCGCTTCTTGAGGAGACGTCCGATATTGATGCCCAGTATGGCAGGCAGGAATCCCCGGTCAGAGCATGCGTGAATATGGAACACGTCATATTCCCGTCCCTTGGATAAAAGCGCGAAGACCGCCTTAATACGTTTAACAACAGAGCCCTTCGTACTCAGGATATCACAAACATGTCCGTCCCCGCGCAACAAATCACGTTGCAACTTGACCTGGACGGCGATGCCCCCGATCCCTTCCTCATAATTGGCGATGAGCAGGATCTTCATCAGAACAGACCGCGGCTGCCGAGTTTGAAGTAGGCCCAGGCAATCTCCATGGCAACGACAACCAGACACCAGGGAGTGAGCAATTTGAAGGTTTTCTCTCTTAAAGTGGCCACACCATAAACCCAGATCAAAATCAGCCCCGGAAGGGATGGAAGCAGAAACCGCTCTGAATTACTGAAACCACTTAAGGACACAACTCCAAGATAAGAGATGACAAATGCTCCAATCATTGTGAAATCCCTCCATCTCTTTCTTCTAAAAGCCTCAAAGATGCCTATGATAGCAAAGAATCCCATGAAGTTTCGAATGTAATTACCCCCATGCTTCTCTTGCTGGCCATATTGTCCATCAACATTCACCATTGTCGAGAAAGGAAGGACGAAAGCCATTGGAGCCATAACCGTTCCGGTCGCATACTGTGCCCACTGATTTCCACGAAGCGTCTGCTCATACCTTTTCATGGACGCATTGTCCCCTCTCCCTTCCCAGTATGTCTCTATTTCGGCCATAATCGTTCCGCCACTCAGCACAAAGAGGCAAAGGACACCCCATCCTATGAGCGCAGCTCTTCTCCACCCCTTTTTCATTGTAGGTGCAGAAGAAAGAAGGACGGCCGTCGCAGCAGTAAAAACAGCCGCAGCACCCAGCACGGTTCTAAAGAGAAACAGACTTAAGGCCAATAGAGATGTGTAGAGGACATTCCAAATATGAATCTCTCGATTACGCAGAAGATAATCCAAACGCTCCAAGAAAGCCACTTCCAAAAAAATCATCTCAATCTCCTTCAAATGGTAGCCGCAGTAGATGACAAAATTGGGCATCAAGGCACACATGATACCTGCCATACGCCCAGCACCGTCACCAAATGTCCGGACACCAATGCGATAGACAAGCACGCACATCCAGGCATTCATGAGAGCCTTGAACAAACGGGGAACAATGACAACGGGACCGAATACTTTATAAAGCAGCGTGAGCCAGATAGGATAGCCGGCATCTGACGCAGGAACTCCCGGTGTACGGAAGAAATAATCGATGGTCGTTTTCCATGGAGATTCCGCAAGCCAGACCGCCGTTTCGTGGTAACCTACCGCGTCTCCTATTTCATACCCAAAAGGCGTTCCTGTATTGCCAATATAGTAATAATATGAACCAATTACCCATACTACGCGCAATAAGAAAGCGATAAGGAACAAGGCGCCAATATAACGTTTGTCGGAAATACTGAGCCAGTTCTGCGTACAAGAATTTGTGAGGAGAAAAAAAGCAGACACCCAAAGAACGCCAAGCACCATAAAAACAAGCGGCATGGCATAATTGGCATAATACAGGCCTACAAGGACAAGAGAGACCAGATAAGCAATGATGGCCCGATAGGATATTTGCTTAGGAAAATATGGTATCATATGGATTATCCAAGGATTTTACGTTTCATTTGAATCAGTTTTGTCCGCATGGACGGGCTGAAATACCTGAGTATCCTGCTTTTCCAACTCCTAGAAGCCCAAGATGACGCCTGAACCAAGGACTCGCAGTATGTGTTTTCCGTCTTTTTGTATTCACCCGTGGTAAGACGAGGGCAGAAATAATCAACTGGGAAAATATGTAAATCAAGATATTCCTGTTCCTTACCGTCTGGTTTGAAACCTCTGGTTTTCATCTGCTCTGTGATGAACTTGACGTTCGTTGTCAGATCCTCCTTCCCATTCAATAAAAAATGGCGCCCTTTATACAAGTCCAACTGCTCTGTTACCCAAGCTCCACCGGGCTCGCTTCCCAGGACGCCCATCATTACCGGATTGTACTTGCTCCCTTCAAATCCCGCAAAGGCTCTATAACTCAACAAATCATCAAATGGTTTCAGAACCATGAAGTCGACATCAAAATATAATCCCCCTTCCTCACTTAATGCCTGAAGACGGGCCACATCGCTCACAAAAGCATACTTCCCACATTCATAAGCTTCTTTGGCATATGGCCAGTTGTCAATACTGAAATTCTCCTCGTTCCAAAGCCTATAGATATAGTCTGGCATGAATCTATGCCAGGACTCGATACATCTTAACGCCGATTCCGGCATCGGCCCTTTTCCGAACCAACAATAATGAATAATCTTCGGAATCATTAACTGTTCCTAAAATGATAAATATGACACATAATCTCCGGAGATAGATTCGCCACTCGAATTCTTCTCCTGGCAGCGGGAGTCGCATGGAAAGAAGATAAAGGAAACACCTTCATCTTTTTCAGGTCCCTGATATACTTCTTACGGTCCGGATAAAAGTATCTTCCAACTTCAAGAAGAATCGATAAAACAGTCTGGGCAACCATCCCGTCAAACCACTGGCTACCGGAATAATCGCATCCCAACTGGCGCAGGAAGCGGACTAAAAACAGTTTGTCATCCAGCGCCTTTCTTTTGCGGGCCAAGTCCACATTTCTGGTAATGGAATTATGGCGATACAGGTAATTATACACCATTGTCGGCAAAGACGCCACGCGTTCGGCCTGAAGCAGAATCCTCGGTGTCCACTCGACGTCCTCGAAATAAATCCCTTCCCTGAAACCGTTTCCCGCACGCTGAAGAAGGGAGGTCCGGGTAACGAACTGGACGGCATAGCATGCGTATCCAAGCCTTTCATTCAAGAAAGTCAACCCATCGCAGATATCTTCAGAGTAATCCACATAAGGCTTGGAATACTTGTTCGGTTCAAAAACCTTCCCCGCTTCATTGACATTTTGATAGTTGATTCGAAGAATATCCAGATTCAGAAGTATCACCCTTCTTGTGATGGCTCCCAAGACATTGGTATTCAAGTAATCATCCGCATCCACAAATTGGACATACTGTCCCCTGGCCATGTTTATCCCCGTGTTCCTCGCCCTGCTCAAACCGCCGTTCCGCTGATGAATGACTCGGATGTTCTTATGAGCACCTGCCCATTCATCGCAAATCTTTCCACTGCAATCAGTCGATCCGTCATCAACCAATATGATTTCATAATCATCGGGCGAAAGATCCTGGTCCAACAAACTGCCGACACATTTATTCAAATATGCCTCAACATTGAAAACAGGAACTATGATGGAAAGCAACATCTATTTTTCAAGTTTGAAAAGGGCCCTTTCAAGTAAACGGACAATCTGATAAGCCCAAGGATGCCGACGAATCCGTTTCATTTTACGAATCTCCGGAGCCCATTCCCGATAATCTGCCAGGATGGCAGGGCTCAGATACTCTGCCAAAACCTTCTGACGCTCCCTTTGAGTTAACGGCCGATTCGTCTCACTGATACCATTCATATCAAACAAAGAGACATCCAGGTCCAAATATGCCGGCTTCTCGCCCCCGAAGATGATAGCTTGCAGAAACCATTTCCAATCAGAGACCACCTTCAGGGACTCATCATAAAAGCCATACTTTTCAAACAACTCTTTACGAATATACGCAGATGAATGGTTTAAAGAGCCGTTGTAAAAATCCAGGAATGATATCTCCTCACCAGCGATACCTTTATCACGACGAATACTCCCTCCCGGCATGTCTTTTAGCATATTCCCATAGAGGATAGGAGGGTATTCCTTCTGTTCCAAAGCACTGCACACTTTTTCCAATACGTTATCTGCCACAAGGCTGTCTCCACTATTCAGGAATTCCAAATAACTTCCGGAAGCTATTCTGATTCCTTTGTTCATCGCATTGTAAATACCTTTGTCCGGCTCGGAAATCCATCTCAGACGATCACCAAAGTCTCCGGCAAACCGTTGTATGACTTCGACGCTATTATCTGTGCTGGCTCCATCCACAACGACATACTCAAAGTCTGTCCCCGACTGAGACAATACGCTTTTCATCGTCTTCTCAAGGCCGGACGCGTTATTGCGATTGATTGTAATAATGGAAAGGATCATCCTATCAGACTCCTATACAGAGCGGCATACTGCTCTCCAATCTTTTTCGAAGTATAATTAGCAAGTACCTTCTGCCGCGCTTTCACTGACATAATGCCGCTTTCATTGTTTGACAAACACCAAAGAATACCCTGGGCCATACTCTCACTATCCTTAGGTTTGGCAAGATAGCCGTTTTCTTTATGGTCAATCAAATCGTTATTTCCGCCAATATTGAAAGCAACAACCGGAGTCCCGCACGAGAGACTCTCCATAATGGTGCAACTCAAATTCTCACTCAGCGAGGGAACCACCGTAATGGATGCGGCCTTATAGAGAGAAGCCACTTTCCGATTGTCATGGATTACTCCCATATTGATCACTTTCATTCCGGCAATTTGATTATTTAGTGAATCATCGGTTCCAAACACGATCAACTCCACGCCCTGATTCCAAGAACCGGACACTCGTTCCAGGGCTTCAACAAGGAAACGGAATCCCTTATTATCATCCCTAAGCGCATTCATTGCACCGAAGAGGAGATAATGCTTCCGGGAGTCCAATCCCAAGTCTGCGTAAAGAGACGATCTCTCTCCCGGGCAAAACAAATCCGAGTCAATGGCATTAGGAATGACCCGGATATCCAAGCCTTTAAAGAGAGAACTTTTCCTCGCACACTCTGCAAGCCAGCGGCTGGGTGCAACAATATGCAGTTCCAGATCTTTGTATAAATTCTTTTTTCTTCTCCATACCCTATTGCTCAAGTCTGAAGCGCTATTCGATTGGAGAGCCGGACAACAACCACATGCGGCCTCATATCCTTTGCAATCAAATGGGAGATGGCAAATCCCGCAGAACGGCCAGCTGTCATGCAATGTCCAAACAATCGGCTTATCCTTTGGTAAGGAGCCAAGAGGCAGGAAGCGCTGATTAATCCAATGCAAGTGAAGAACATCATACTCCATTTTCTTTAGAGCGCCGCTCATACTTGTTGAACGCAAGTCGGACATATAATACCTCGACCTCGCCGGATACTTCCCCCAAACATAGTGCTGCCATTTATTCTTTACCTTGTCGAGGGCCCATGTTAATGCCCTGTAAAAAGGATTCTTGAAAACAAAGCTATCCAAAGAAACGACATTTTTGTCATTTGTTCCCTTATTTTTGACAAGCATCCGGCTTTCGATGCCCGTTTCTGTCACCGCCTGATGAATCCGGTAAGCTGCACGAGCCGCACCTCCAACGGTATCGGAGGTTGATATAACCAGGACTCTGACAGCCTTACCCACCATATTCAATTATCGAATCGGCTATTATTTGATGCAAGACAAATCAACTAGATGGGAGAGACAATCATGATCCTTCAAAAAAGCTTTGGTCTTACCACCATTCGTATAATCGACAACGCGATAATTAACGCCAAGACTATGTGCAAAAAGCATAGAATGAAATCTCATACACAAAACCATTTCCGCTGATTTCATTCTCTCTATCGTGTTATCAACCGTAGAGAGAGAATTGTCAACCTCCATGGTAAAGCCCTCCTCTGTGCCCGAGAAATACTTGGCCTTGAAATATCTCGCATACTCCCGGTCATCATTCCCAACCCAAAAGTTGTGCATGCTATACAAAACAACCCTTGTCAGTTTTTCTTGTCTGACAAGCGACCTGATGTATATGGCAAGCCGGTCTTCCCATTCTTCTTTTCCATCAAGGAACTCCTTGGGAACCTTCCTAAAAAAACAAGCCAACGTCTTTCCATCGGATACCCGCAAAACCAATCCGGCTCTTTCTTTTATAAAACCAACGGCCGGGTCTTCAACCTGCTCAACCTCTTTTTCCGGAAACCTCGCCTTGAATAATCGGACGGAATCACTGTCTCGAAGAGTCACCGTATCAGATAACGCAAGGATTCTATATATCTCATCAGCATAATAGCGAGACTTCATCGGACCGATTCCACATCCGTAAATCACGTTTTCATGATGATATTCATGCGATATCTGGAATGATATCAAAGGATACTTCAAGTCATAAAGGTCCATCAAAGGCCCGCCGCCCATCACTACTTTTTCGGCAAACTTAGAATACCTTATCAAATCCAATGATTCGGATTTGATAATTACGGCATCCAAGTCAAGCTCCTGTAATGTTCGCCGCGTAATAAAAGGATAAATGCTTGCAATTACAACATTAAACCCTTGACGCGCATAGTTATTTATAACAGTTCCCAGTATCGCCTTATCCCCTACCGTTTCGGTGCCATACCACCCTACTATGAGAATATACCGCTGCAGATTGGGCCTCGTGAGAAATCTAGAAAGCAACAAACAGCCATTGAGTTTATCTGGAGAAATAATGCGCCGGATCACCTTGTTTTTTAGCGTTATCCATTCCTCCTTCGAATTCTTTTGATAATGATAGTGAAAACAGCTGTTACAAAATTGCTTTACATACTTCTTGTTGCTGAACCAAGTTTTGAAAAAGGTGCTTGTAATGGTATCGTCTTTCGCATTGCCTACAATCTTTCCCTTTACTGCACAGTGTCCGACTTCAAGCGTCGGACTAAGCACAATCCCTTCTTTGTGATAGGGACAGCCAATGGGCCTTTCCCGTCCGGACAGAATTTCAAAATCTTTCCAATATGAACGTCGATATAAAGAGGAGATGTGCGGATCGTTCATCAACTTATGAAAAAACAGAAGCAATTCGTATTTTTCATCTTCCGAAAAAGATTGAATTGCATCACAATCCTGATTATTCAGTCGATCAATGAACTCAGCAATCGCGAAATATATACTCCACTTATTCTGGCGGGCCAATTCAAAGGCCTCATAGATTGAGGAGATGTTGTTCTTTGTAATAGTATACCCAAGAGAAAAAGGAATGGATTCTTTAGTGACAAAATCTATTACCGACAATAAGGAAGTGTAATTTCCCTTGACACCACGATTCTTATCATGATATGGTCCGATGCCGTCCATAGACAAAACCAGTCCGAATTGAATCCGAGCTGATTGGCATCTTTCAAACAGAAACTGAATGATTCTCTCGGAACACGCCGGACTGACACAATTCGTAATAATACTCAATGACTTTAATCTCGGCAGAGTTTCTATGAGCGTGTCAACAATCTCAGGAAAATCCTTTCTCAAGGAAGGCTCTCCTCCTGTCAGCCCCACATGTTCAACTTTTTTGAATAACCTTTTTGACAGGACGGACCGAAGTTCTTCTGTTGAAAACTCAATTGTTCTTTCATGCCTCCAGATATTGCACATCGAGCAACGAGAGTTGCAACGATACGTTATATCGAAATTGATAGTGTTCGGATACGAAGGGAAAAACCTCAGTCTTTCCCTTAACCAGAATCTGACAATCCGATAAACCTGTTTAAGCGCACTGACCATCTACCTGCAGAACAAATACTCAAGAATCTTCAATCTGATTTTGATGAAAACACTCTTTTTCAGTCTATAGTTATTTCTGAAAAAGTACAGATAATTAAACTGCCCATCAACAGATTCACGGTGAGGATCCTTTATCTTTTCCATCGAAAACAGAGGAAGATTTGCAAACCTGTGACTTCCGTCTGAAGAATGTGTTGCACCGCGTGTAAAACCGATGTTAGTTACCAGATTCTTCGCTGCAACAATCGTCTTCGAACCAAGGAGATATCTGGAATACGCCCATTGATAATCCCACATATGCCTTTGTGGTGCATTCGAGAGTTTATCATACAAGTCAGAATAATAATCATAATATTCCTTCCTGCCAAAGAAAAGACGTAACTTCAGTTTATTGTCATCATCCCGCCAAGATGCAATAGAATAGTCGAACGATTTCCAATACTTCGCCCATCCAGCCCAACACCCCATAGGGGAAGCTCCGTTTGTGGCAAAAAAGTATGAAGCACAATAAGATTTCCACTTTTTGAACACGTTCGTTGCTGTAATCATCGTTACAGAATCATCCTGATCATATTTATCAAGAAGATACTGATAAAAAAAGAACATCGTCGAATCAGGAAGACAGTCATCTTCCATAATGATTCCCCTCCTGACAAGGCTGAAAAACCAAGAGATAGCCTTAGCCGGTCCGGGACCACAGCCCAGATTTGATTCCGAATAAAAAGTATGCAAAGATGTCTCGGTGCCACACGTCAACTCCGAAATAACGCGTCGGACCTCGTCGCAAGCCTCTGTATCTTCACTGTTGCCAGGACGGCATCCGTCCTGAAAAACAAACAGTTCGGCCGGTTGCTGTTCCATTATTGCACCTAAGACTTTTCTCGTGTGCTCTGCCCGATTGAATGTAATGAGAAGTATAGGGATGCTATACATGACGTCTCCTTATTACTCCTTTGTTGAAAAAGGAAACATAATCAAATCTATCAAGATATCGTCGAAGGCCAAACTTAGGATAAGATAGTATTTTTCCGTTGAAATAACCCTTGTCATAAAAGCCTTCTTTGACAGGGAAGGAACAGCGAATGCCCGGATGGTAACCTTCCGTAAGAATCACCTTATTGGGGAACTCCAACTCATCAAACTGATGTAGAATGGATTCATCGCATTTTTGCGCTTCCATAAGTATAAAGAGATTCTCCATATTCACCCTCGATGCTCTCTCCTCCCACTTATTCTTTGCTTCAAGAAAGGAATCATAATGCATGAAATAGAGGAGGACATCTCCGTATTCCCCTTTCAATACACCTACCGGATAACCCTTGTCCGACTTCACCTCTTCGACAGGAATGGACAAGTAGTAAACAAGATGTTGACAAAAGAGGATGAACCCGTCATTCGTAAAAGAAAGATTGACTGTTGGCGAAAGAAACCTCAAATGCATATCGTGAGAAATGATTCCGCCGATACAGTTGTTCGTAACAAGGGAAAATGACCTGTTCCTTAATCTATTTCTATTTCGATAACGTACAATACGTCGCAGATATCGGAGAATCTGTTCCATTCAAAACTACTTACTCCTGGAATTCTTTAGCAACTGAAGAATTCTTAATCCTGAGTTCCAGAAAAGGAATGGCAAAGACCCAGTCAACAACCAACTGGTTGTACGGTTCATATATGTTACTAAACTATGAATCTCGTCTTTTCGTGATTGAACGAAACCATAATACTTTTTCCGTTCGACTCGATCTGCTTTTGATAAAGAAAACTGCGTATCATTCACACACCATTTGATCGCCCTTTCCAAATCTTTGCGAATGATTATGGATTGAATCCCCCTCCTAATCTGGTTCACCTCATACGGGAACAAGACGGTCCGTGAAAAAATCTTATCCGCCTCATTGCGACCAAGTTTTCCTGTGGTTGATTCTGGCCTCTTATGAACGAAATAAACCACAGCGTCGACAGACTGGACCCTTGAAGCATGGAGCAACGCATCCCACGCAAAAACGACATCCTGGCTCGCCTTGATACAAGGGAAAAGAATACTGTTATCCAGAAGATATTGCCTGCGGTACAGAACGTTTACCATCATGCACAGCTCGGAGAGTCTACCTGGAAAAAAGCGTTCAACATAAGCTACCCCCCCTTGAATCTGAGTCGTTACAGGCCTGCTGACAGTCTCACTACAGCGTCCTTGTTCATCAAAAACTGTAAAACCAAACAGCAGGCAGTCTAAACTGTTCTTTTCGGCCAACTCAAATAGACGTCGGAGTGAATTGGGCTCAACCTCATCATCAGGATCGACGAACCAAAGATACTTTCCGGACGCATATTTAATCCCGGTATTACGAGCTCCTCCTGCCGTTTGATTAACCGAATGGTTGATCAATGTAATATTGGGATACCGGGATTGATAGGATCTGATTACCTCACTTGTGTTGTCCGGGGAGCAATCGTTTACGCAAATAATTTCGTATTCATTCTTAGGTATGTCCTGAGATATAAGGCTTTCGAGACATCTTGCGACATACTTTTCGACCTTATAGCACGGGAGTATAATGGATACCAGCATTTCCAAAATCGCCTAATGATTGTCAGACGACAGATACTGAGATATTCTATATCTCTCGAAAACAGACTGTATCTGTAAATCATTCCGACAATTATCCGGGTTTATATTCTCTTTTGCGAGAGACTTATATGACGATGAGGGCAACTCAAAATAGTAACCTTGCGGGTTTCGGGAAGGAACCCGAACAGTAGTTGTTCCGTTCATTCGAGCCATTGAGAAAAACCAAACATCGTCTGCGAAACGACAGATCTCCATAAACACAGACTCGTTATTAACCTCATTTGAAAGAGAATTGGGAGGATAAAGAACCCCTCCGACGCCTATTGGGAACAACAACTTTGATGATGTCGTCTCTTTATCGACCTTCCACTTCAAATAGCTATTTATTCTACCATCACTGTCAATGCTGATTTTACGCACTCTGCTTGCACATATGGCTTGAGGATTTTCCTGATGAACATTAAGAAAACGCTCAAGCATATCAAAATCATATATTACATCATCATCGATTGTAATAATAGTGGCAAGTGGATACTTACTCAATGCGGGAATTAGTTTCTTATATGAACGCAGGTCTTTACAATACTCAATCTGCAATCCCCTCTTTTGTTGTTTAAGCAGCATGAGAGGCAATGGTTTATCTTTAAACTCATCCTCAGCAAGCCACAATATAATCCGGTTTGGGAGCAATGATCCCTGCATGATGGATTCTATGGTCAGATAAACGTCATTGATCCTCGTCCCGAACGTGGTGAGCGATATGATCACTTCTTCCCCACAAAACAAAGAAGATGTTGTTCCGGGTTCAGTAGAAAGCATCGCTTTCTCGTGGAATCTATTAACAATCTGATCATACAAAACCTGCTTCTGGAGACGCTGAACCTCGGAAAGCGCTTCAGAAAGAGACCTTTGGGCCTTTCTGGTTTCAACATCATGCCATAACCGGTTCCGAAGATAATTCAGAATCCCCATGTTCAATTCGGATTACTATTCAAAACTCGCAGGAATAATGGCTTCATATCCTCGCCCCTCTCTCAAACGAAGACTCTGGTCATATAGCACATAAGGCATTACATGCAACTTTCTTATTAGATGCATAGCATCGCAAATATGCTTATCCGCCGTACTGTTCAGAGCGACTTTACAATGAAAATAATACATGTTCGGTCGAAGACTCAATGAAGGGACCTTCAACGAAATGCGACCGCTTTTCATTTTTGAAAAATCATGGCTCATTTCATCAGAAATCCACTCATTAGCCCTGTTGCCATACATGTCTTCAAAACCGCAAGACACAATCATCTTGGATGGATCGATATTCTCCGAATTGAATCCTAAGTATATTTCAATTTCGAGGAAACCGCCGACAAACAACTCATTGATTGAATTGCCGCTCTCGTCTTTAAAGACGACATTATTAATCCGAATAAGACCATTTCCTGATCGGTCACTTCGTGATGCGATGTCGGCATTGAAATCAACAGTGTTAATATCAAACGCCAGATACTGATTAACGACATCTGATATTTCACCAGTGTACTTTACCATACCGTTCTCCAGAAGGACTCCATTCCGACAAAGGGCTCTTATGCTTGCCATATTATGACTCACAAACAAAACAGTTCTTCCTTCTCCTCGACTTACATCCTGCATTTTTCCAATCGCTTTTTTCTGAAACTCGGCATCTCCGACAGCTAGCACTTCATCCACAACAAGGATTTCAGGCTCCAGATGAGCCGCTACGGCAAACCCCAGACGGACCGTCATTCCGGATGAATAACGTTTAACGGGAGTATCAATATAACGCTCGCAACCAGAGAAAGAAATGATTTCATCCAACTTCAACGAAATATCGTTCTTAGTCATTCCCATTATAGCGCCGTTCATATAGATGTTCTCGCGCCCCGTCATTTCTGAATGAAAGCCAGTCCCAACCTCCAGAAGAGCGCCAATACGTCCTTTTGCCCGAATCGTACCGACAGTTGGTCCGGTAACTTTCGATAAAAGTTTCAAAAGAGTACTCTTACCGGCACCGTTCTTACCGATAATTCCCACCACATCACCCTGCTCTACATTAAAACTGATATCTTTCAATGCCCACACGTATTCACTATTCCCAGCCACAGTACGATCATTGGTCTCGCCGATTCGAAGATAAGGATCATCTTTCTTCAAGACGGCTGTCTGCCACCAACGATCAAGGTCATGTGATAACGTTCTCGTGCTAACGAGGCCTAGGCGATATTGTTTTCCGACGTGATTGAATTCAATTGCTGTTGACATGTATAAACGGAAAAAATATAATTATATATAACAATTGGAGACTTATACCGTATCCATAAAGCTCTTCTGGACCTTGTTGAATACTACGATACCAGCACTCAGAAGAATAATCATAAAAACAAAACTATAGAGAAGCCAGCGCCACCCCACAAAATCACCACATCCCAGGAATCCATATTTGAAAGTTTCTATTACAGGAGTCACCGGATTGAGGCACATCAACTTATGAACGGGAATGCCAAAATAGGTCATACTCTTTGTCTGACTCAAAGGATACACAATCGGGGTAGCATACATCCAGAGTTGAACCAAGAAACCAAAAAGCACCTGCAAGTCCCGGTATTTGGTCGTCATAGAAGAAATAATGGTGCCGAAACCAAGAGCGAGACCGGCCAACATAAAGACAAGGAGAGGGAACAGGAGCGAATACCAAGTGAAGTGTGCGTCACAGGTAGGATCCACAATTGAGTATATGATATACACAATCACAAAGAAACCGAACTGAATCCCGAACCGCACCAGATTACTGATAACATTAGCTACTGGCATAATAAGGCGAGGGAAGTATACCTTGCCAAATATGCCAGCATTACTGACGAAAGTATTGGATGTGTTTGAAAGACACGAGGAAAAATAAGACCACATACACGTACCGGCCAAATAGAAAAGCGGTCTCGGCACGCCATCCGTAGGGATACCGGCGATGCCACCGAACACGATCATATACATAAGGACCGTAAGGGCTGGTTGAATCACGAACCACGCAGGGCCCAGTATGGTTTGCTTGTACTGGGTTATGATATTTCGTTTGACAAACAGGGAACAGAGGTCCCTATATGCCCATAACTCTTTGAAGTCAACAGAGAACAGATTATCTTTCGGCTTAATGACAATGTCCCATTTCTCTTCCTGCACGGAGTTCTTTTCTTCTGCCATACTCTTTAATGTGATCTTTTATGCTTGAACAAAATGTTGCCTACCGTGCCCCAGAAATACCGCCAGTCGGTGGCGAAGGGATGTTTGTGGTAGGCTTCAATATATCTCTTTTCCGATGCCTGGACCTCTTCGATGGTCTCAGGTGTTTTCTTATCGTAATAGAACGGGGGCAACAGTCCCGGCTTCACGCTGATGTGAAGTTCTTGCATTTTAGGAGTATACATCTTGAAATACTGCCGGCTGAGCGGACGGACGCCCACCAGTTTCATCTGCCCTTTGAAAATGTTTATGAACATGGGCAATTCATCAAACCAAGTGCTGCGGAGCTTGCGTCCCCAGTAATTCACGCGGTAATCGTGCGCAAACTTACCACCCTTCTGAAGACCTTCGTGCTCCAAAATGTAGGGTTGCAGATACTCCGAATAAGGAAACATCGTCCGGAACTTGTACACGCCGATCATCTTTCCATGATATCCCACACGGTTCAGCTTGACCAAGGCACCGTAAGTAGGGTCATCATCCCAAATCGGCTTGCGGAACTTTTGCCCAAGAATGAAATACTCTCCCCTGTGGAAACGCTCGTCCACGACCTCAAATCCGGCCCGATACATCCTGCCCAGCAGTTCCACGCGACTATAACTCCGGTTCTTTCCTTTTGTCACCCACATATAGAACCAGCGGGTCAGCTTCAGCCGCGCGCAGAAGCGATGCCAGAAATAATGCAATGCATATATGACTTTGCCAATGAAACCCGGATGCGATCGAAGAATGATCTGTTCCTTCAGCCCCGACGTCCGGGAATGGCACCAAAGGTATCCTCCATCCACCATCGTCTCGTTCGCCTTGTTAAGGAAGGTGTTCAAGTGACGGATACGGGTAAGGCCAAGTTTGTTGATGATGAGCCGAGGATGATGGCCCTTCAGGGTATCAAGGGCGTTTCCGTCATCGGTGTTAACGATGAACGTGCTTTCATCGAACTCCTCGTGATGCCCATCCAGCCAGGCCAGAATCTCGTCCAGGGCCATGCTCTTCGTAGCGTTGTGAATCCTTTCCAGATCCACGTTTCCCACCAACTCCTCTTCCAGCTTGGCACCGTTCTCCACACCCGGTTCGGAGTAGTTCTTTGGAATGTACTCCTCCTCGTGCTGAAGCTCGACCCAGGGTTTGCGCTTGAACAGGCTCATTTCAGGAAGTTACGGATCGCGGTGCAAACGGTATCGATCTGCTCGTCGGTCAAGTACGGGTGCAGGGGAAGGGAGAGGACGCGGGAGCAGAGGCTCGTAGCGACGGGGCAGAGATTCTTTCGTCGGCTTTCAGCCTCCTCAGAATGACAAGGTGCCACCCAGGCAGTCTCCTCAGAATGACATTCCTTTGTCATTCCGAGCGAAGCAAAGGAATCTGCAAACGCCGTCTGCAGATGCATCGGCTTCGGGTAGTAGACCATCGAGGGGATGCCTTGTGCCTTCAGAGCCGCCTGGAGGGCGTCGCGCTGGGCGCCGTCCTGGAGTTTGATGGTGTACTGGGCCCAGCTGGAACGGAATCCATCCGGAATGATCGGCGTCGCAACGATATCCTTCAAACGCGCCGTGTATTTCTCAGCCGCCGCATTGATATCATCCAACTCATACTCGGCAAACACCCTGAGCTTGACTTGCAGAACCGCCGCTTGGACCGTATCTAGCCGGGAATTCATTCCGATGCGTACATTATCGTACTTGAACTGCCCCTTCCCGTGCACGCGGTAAGAATCAATCAGCGCCGCCCATTCATCATTATCCGTGAAAACGGCACCGCCGTCGCCGTAGCAGCCGACGGGCTTCGCGGGGAAGAAGGAGGTGGTAGCGATGTCGCCGAAGGAACATGCGCGGAGAGATTCCCTCGCTGCGCTCGGAATAACAGAGCCTCCGAATCCCTGCGCCCCATCTTCCAGGACCAGGAGCCCATAGCGGTCGGCCACCATCCGGACAGCCTCATAATCGGCAGGGAGACCGAACAGATCTACCGCAACGACTACACGCGGACGGAGCTGACCTTCCGCGAGGACTTCCTTCACTGCTCGCTCGAGATCAGCCGAATCAATATTGAACGTCTCTTCGCAAACATCAACAAAAACCGGTGTAGCACCCTCGAGAGGAACAACCTCGGCAGAGGAGAAGAACGTAAAGTCCGGTACGAACACGGCATCTCCGGGGCCGATGCCCCAGGCTTTAAGCGCCAAAGTCAAGGCATCTGTTCCGTTCGCGCAGGTCAGGCAATGCTTGACACCGACATAGTCCGCCAACTGTTTTTCCAACTCCTTCACCTGCGGGCCCATGATGTAAGAACCGCTGGCGACTGTATCCAGAATAGCCCGGTCCATTTCCTCCCGGAGGACCTGATACTGTTTCTTAAGGTCTCTGAACTCCATTTGAAAAGATTTCTCGACTGCGCTCGAAATGACAAAAGGGTGTCCTAAATGGCAGTCTAAACTACGGCTTCGCCTTTGCTCGCCGGATATAAAAGCAA
>JAEEGH010003405.1_pt1 | contig 41837 bp, 29 predicted proteins | sample 9134181 | NCBI WGS metagenome assembly JAEEGH01 (sample SAMN16246544, study PRJNA631951) | gut metagenome | biome: gut microbiome; feature: rumen; material: DP-attached | host: Bos | place: Iran: Karaj | collected 2018-10 | reverse complement strand
GAAGGCCCCAGACGATCTGCCGCCAGTACGATACCGGACGGCGGTCACCGATCAGATCGAAGTCACCGCAGCTCGCACTCCGCCAGGGGTAGGCGCCGTACAGATCGTACTCGACCGCCTCGCCGTAGCGGTGCTGCCCGACGCCGGCCTCGCCCAGGTAGTCCCAGGCCGCCCAGCCGAAGTCCCCGATCAGCTGCGGGAGCTTCTCGCAGAGCTTCCAGTTTTCATAGAGCGCACCGGGATAACATTCTGCCCCCAGCATAACGCGGTGGGGATACTCTCCAGCATCCGCTTCATAGCGGAAGGTGGCGTAATTGTAGCCTGCCGCGTCCAGATAACTGAACGCCTCCTCCAGCGGCTCACCAATCTCCCTGGAGGCCATGAGTTTTGCCAGCTCCTCCGCATTTCCGTTCAGAATGGAATTGATGTCCGCCCCGGCTTTGACAGCCAGCTCCGGAATGCGCTCCATCAGCGACAGCACCGGGTTTACGCAGTTGGTAAGATAACGCGAAGGATCCATTGCACGGATATGGTCGCAGATCTGCCTGCCGTACTGCACTTCGTGAGGATCGCTGACCTCACAGATCTCATTGCCGATGGAATAGAAGATCACCGAGGGATGGTTGTAGGCCAGATCCACCATGGCTGTGGCATCTTCCTCCCAGTGAGAAAGGAAGTAGGTGGAATAATCAAAGTCCACCTTCGGCATCGTCCAGGCGTCGCAAAGCTCCAGCATAACGAGCATCCCCAGCTCGTCACAGGCCTCCAACACCGCCCGGCTGGTTGGAAAATGCGCGCAGCGTATTGCGTTATAGCCTGCTTCCTTAAGCTTTCGGATGCGCCGGTAAGTCAGCGCCCGGTGCTCCACCGCTCCGATGACGCCATGATCCTGATGGATGCAGCCGCCCCGGAGCTTGACGGGCTCGCCGTTAACGCGAAGTCCGCGCACAGCGTCGAGGGAAAGCGTGCGAATGCCGAAGCGCGTGTGCTCCGTGTCCAGCCCCTCCAGTTCGGTCTCGCAGTCGTAAAGGTAAGGACTGTCAATGCTCCAGCGTTTCGGATGTTCCAGCGTAAAGCGAAGCGATACTGTCTTGGTTTCGCCCGCCAGGAGCGTGACCGGAGCGCTGATCTCTGCATTGCCAATCCGGTGACGCAGACAAAGCGTTTGCTGTCTTTCCTCCCGGTTGACCAGGGTGGTTTCAATCCGCAGCGCCGCCGCTTCCTCGTCTGCTTCCGTCACCGTGATTTTCACGCCCTTTGGCGCGATATGGACGCTGCCCCCACGGAGCAGCCACACGTCCCGGTAGATCCCGGTGCCCGTATACCAGCGGCTGGAAGGGACGCCGTTTCGCACCAGCACCTTGACGTTGTTCTTTCCCTGCTTCAGAAAGTGCGAGATGTCAACGGTAAATGCGGTATAGCCGTTTGGGTGCTGCGCCGCCAGACAGCCGTTGATATAGACTGCCGCATTGTGATAGACGCCTTCCAATTCCAGATACGCGGCGCCGGAGGGGTCATTCCATTGGAATTCTTTGGTATAGTAAACGGTCTCGGCGGGGTAATACCCGGTGGCATTGCCGGTGGGCGTTTGGGGATCCCGCGCCTCCCCGATCATGGCGTCATGGGGCAGCGTGACCGGGACCGGTGTCTGCGCGCCGTTTATCGTTCGCTCCAGAGCCGTCCCGCTGCCATGACAGAACAACCAGCCGTTGTTGAAGCTCTCCCGGTTCATCAATACTTCCTCGAAAGCTGGGCTTCACATTCCGCACGGCTGATCTGCCCGGCGTTGCACTTGGCCATCAGCTCCGCGTCCCGATCTTTCAGCTTATAAAAAAGCAGAACCAGGGTCGACAGCAGGAAGCCGATGCCGGGGATCAGGGCGTAGACCACCCACATGCCGTGAATGGCCTGGGGGGTCTGATAGCCCGCCTGGCCCACGGCCATACCCATGTCCAGCAGCTGCTGATAGCTCTCCGCCTGGACCTCGTGCCAGCCGTAGAGCCCCATCACAAGAAGCCCGATGCTGGCGCCCACGCCGCCCACGGCCTTGCTGACAAAGGCGTTCAGAGAGTAGAAGATGCCGGCGCAGTCCTTTCCCGTCTTATATCGGGTGTATTCGATGGTGTCCGGGGCGATGAAGTTCATAAACACATAACGCAGGGAATTGGCAAGTCCTGCAACGGTGCTCAGGGCAATGAAGGCTCCGATGTTCTCATAGCCCACCAGATACTGCAGGATGTACATCCCGCCGAACACAAGGCCCAGCAGGATCAGAGAATTCCGGCGGCCAAAGCGTTTTGAGATTTTGTCCGCTTGCGTATTGATGAGCAGGCCCGGAATAAAGGCGATCAGAACCGGCAGCGAGGTGATCATGGTCTTTCCGTCGAACAGATAGAAGGAGATCAGAGAGGCAACAGCGGAGGACGTGGCAGTGACGCCCGCGATCAGGGTGGAAACCAGGTAGACCATCATGTATTTGTTGGCCTTCACGCAATTCCACATATCCCGCAGAGTATAGCCCTCGTGCTGGTTTTCTTCTTCCACGTTTTTCAGCTCTGTGTTGTACTCCCTGCCGCTTCGCACCAGCGGGATCATGATCGCCGTGCAAAGGATCATGGCCCCGATGGAGACAGAAGTGAAGCTGAAGCCCGGGCCGGCCACCGGATCCACCAGGAAGTTCAGTGCAACGCCCACAATCACCGCAGCCAAAACCGTGATGATTCCCTTGACGGTGATGATGTGGGTCCGCTCCGCGGTGTTGTCCGTCAGGGTCATCACCAGGGAATTCATAGGCACCTCGTTGAGGGTGCAGGAGAAGTCATAGAGCAGATAGCTCACCACAAACCAGGCGATCTTCGCGCCTACAGACAGAGTTGAGGGCATCAGATAGAACACCACGGTGAACAGCGGGAACAGGAAGAAGGTCAGCCGGAACCAGGGCAGATACTTGCCCTCTCCGGTCAGCTTGCGAAAGGCCTTCCATTCCGTGATCTTGAGCTTATCAATCAGGTAACCAAACACCACATCGTCCACTGCGTCAATCAACTTGAGCACCAGCAGCACGCTGGCCAGCACCTCCAAATTGACGCCCCGCAGGGCCAGGAACGCGGTCATAAAGGTCTGAAATACGGAAGTGCCGAACAGCCTTCCGCTATCAGAGAGATAGTAATTGAAGCGCTCCCGGGTGCTGAGCCGCCAGTCGGGATGCTTGTTCACGCTTTCTTTCTTTGCCATTGTTCTCTACCCCTTATATGTATTTTTTTATAAACTTCATCATCCGGTCAAAGGCCTCTTTCGCATGCGGCTCCGCGTCCATTTGATCCATGTATCCGTGGGGCAGCTTCGCTCCGGGAAAGAAGACCAGGTCGTTGGGGACGCCGATCTCATCCAGCTTCTTTTTGAGGCCGCGCCCCTCGGTGATAAAGTAGCCGGTCTCGTCGTTGGGCTCGTTGGAGGCGTTGATCCAGCTTGGAATGAAGCTGTCGCGGAGATAGGCTTTCGCGTTGAGGATCGCCACGGCCTCCGGCGTATTGCGCTTTGCGCCGGTAGCACAGCCCAGCATGGCGTACATATTGCCGTCAAATACGCTTGCATCCAGCGCGGCCTCGTCGATAGCCAGCACCTTCAGGTTTTCCCTTGTCATCACGGGATCGAGGCCGAGCAGCTCAGCGTAATCGGGATTACAGACGCAGGCGGCGTAAATGACCGTCATATTGGCTCCGGCGCTTCCTCCCGAAAGGCAGACGTGAGACAGATCCAGATGCAGCTCTTCCTGATGCGCAATCAGATAGCGGAACAGCTCGTCCGTCTGCCGGATCGGCACCGGAAACCGGTACTGCGGCGCCAGAGCATAATCCGCATTCACGAGAATATACCCCGCTTTTACGATGGCTTCCAGCTTTCCAACCCCGCCTCCGCCGGTCTGCAGCGGGTCGCCGGAGGACTTGTTGCCGAAGATGAAGCCGCCGCCGTGAAAGTACACCACCACGGGTCGTTTCTCTCCGCTGTCGTCCGGATACCAGATATCCGCGAAGCTGTTTGGATAAGTCTCGCCGTATTTCACGTCGCTGCGGCAGATCAAGCCGCTGGGCAGCTTCTTCAACTCCGGCGCATGCCATGGCTCCCACTCGTTGGGCTTGTGCCCCTTATAGAGCTTTGCATAGACCGCTTTCTGGATCAGCGTGCATTTCAGATCGTTCAGCCGTTTTCCCATGTTCAAGCTCCTTTCTCCTTTGTTCTGATTCTATTATACGCAATCACAAAAATAAAAAAACGCCTCTGTTTTACGTATTCGATGGGTTGAATTTTGCTTTTTGAGAAGATATAATAGAAATATCCCAGAAGCAATGATGCGCAGGAACGGAGGGATACTTTGGCAGACTATCAATCTCTGATTCAGGAGCTGTCCAGGCTGGATCCCTATGAGCAGGCAGGATATGATTCTTTTTGTCGAACGGGGACCATGCTTCGTCACGGGCAATACTTATACTTGATGACCCATGGGACCGACCCGCATACCCTGGAAACCATCAACAACCCGCCTGCACTGCGGGAGCAGGGCCAGATTGTAGCCTCCTTCCATGAAAAATACGGAACGACCGGGCTGACGGAAGCGGATTTCATGCCTGCGGATTCGGACGTCGCCGTGGAAAAGCTGCTCCGTTACATTGAGATCCCCACACACGCCCACGAATTTGTGGAATGCGCCTACGTGCTGCGGGGAAGCTGCATTCACAGGATCGGTGAAAACGAGGTGATCCAGCAAGAAGGGAGCTTTATTCTGGTCCCGGTTCCCAACAGGCACCAGCTCATTGCAGTAGGCAACTCGCTGTGTCTTACCATGAAAATCCGGCTCAGCCACTTTGTGAAGATGAGCATCCCGCATCTGCCCACCATGATCTATCCCATCAGTTTTCAGTGCGGGGAAGATCCTGCCGCGGAAAACATGCTGCTCTTCCTCTATGAGCAGCAAAAGCTGGCGCTTCCTTACCGCAAGGAATTGATGGAGGGTGCCGCAGCCGGCCTCATCACCTATATTCTTCAAAGGTATATGGACACGATGCAGCCCCTCTACAGCATTGCGCTTCGGGATCAGCGGCTGCTTGACATGATTAACTATATGTACAATCACTATCGCACCGTGACGCTCCATGATCTGGCTGCGGAGTTTCACTACAATGAATCCTATTTGAGCCGTATGTTTCAGGAGCAGGCCGGACGGTCCTTCTCCGAGACGGTCAAGGATTTTAAACTGCGAAAGGCAGCCGAGCTGCTGAAAACCAAGAGCTGGAAACTGGATCACATCTGTGATGAAATCGGCTATAAGGATACCCGCCAGTTTATCCGCAGCTTCAAGGAGCTGTACGGGATGACGCCGGATAAATATCGAAGGATGAATACAGCGCCGGAGACGGAATGACCCGCGTCAGGGTTCCGGCAAATACGAAGCGCCGGCAGGCCGGGAGAATCCTCCCAGCCTGCCGGCTTTCGATGTGGATGGTCATTTGATTTCCATTGAGTAACTCCAACTGCCAATCTGCTTTCCGTTGTAGGAAAATTGCTGGGCGTGAAACTCTGTGAAGCCGTTCTTTTGATAGAACAAGCGATTGCGGCGAGAATTGGTGAACAGGCACAGGGCTGTCCCGCCTTGCTGCCGGACATAAGGAATCAGGCAATTCTGCAGCATACCGCTCCCGATGCCGTGACCGGCGAAAGCCGGATCCACGGTGAGCAGGCTCAGATACCAGGTGTTGCCCGTCAGGCTGTGACACGGTGCGCCGGCCTGCTTCTCCATCTCATTCCAGGCATTTACATTTCGTACGCCGCCGTGAAACATTGCGGAGAGATATCCGGTTCGGAGATACTGTCCATCGGACGGCTTCCGATAGTCCGGCGCGCAGAGCATAGCGACGGCGGCAAGTTTTCCGTCTTTCTTTGCTGTGAAGAACGCAGCGCTGTTTTGATTGGATCGGAACTCCGACCAGAGCAAAGCACGAAGAAACCGCTGCCGCTTTTTATCCTCCGGCACATAGATGGAAAAGTATTCATAATCGCCAAAGGCACGGGCAGCAAGATCGGCGCAGGGCAGAAGCTCCGACGCCTGCATGGCTTCATAACTCAGCATAGGTCCAGTTCCTCCTTCAAATACCCTTGCAGGGCTGCGAAGTCGCCGTGCGGCCATTGGTCGGTGGGCCGGTCTTCCGGATTGATGACGCAGTCTGTCAGCAGGAAGGTCTTCATGCCAAGCTGTCCGGCTATCATATCCTCGCGAACATCGTTGCCCACCATGATGCAGTCTTCCGCAGACAGATGCAATCGACGCAGAATCTCCCGGTAGTAGTCAAGATTTGGCTTGCAGTAGCCGATGTTCTCATAGGTGGTGCACAGTTCAAAATCTTCCGGTCTGAGGCCTGCCCAGCGGATGCGGCTCTCTGTCGCTATCGCCGGGAAGATCGGATTGGTGGCCAAAGCGACCCGTATTCCCGCTGACTTCAGCATTGCGACCGTTTCAGATGCTGCTTTCGTAAAGCCGCAAAATGTCTTGGCTTCCTGAAAATCCACAGCATAGAATTCCTCAAAAAGCGGACGATCCGCGTGTGCTTTGGGGCCATAGAGATTCGCAAAGTCGTTCCAGAAAGCTTCCTCATTGGTGCAGGAGCCGTCATTCCTGACCATTGCAGCTGTACCGTGCCAGATCGCCTTGACCAGCTTCTCCGGTTCATAGCCGTGGGGAATCAGCTTCTTTGCCAGGAGCTTGAAGTAGCCACGGGTGAATGCATCCTGATCCATCGGGAGCAAAGTTCCGTCCAGATCGAACAATACCGCTTTCGGCTTCAAATCCTTTCACCGCCAATCTTTTTCGTGCAATTGCTTGTTGCGCAGCAGCATTTCTTTCCATTCAACGGTTTTTCTCCACGTCCTGCCAGTTGGCATTGCGGAGGATTTCCGCGTTTTCCCCTTGGAATACCGAGCCCGCCTCCGCGTCACCGGTGAGCTGATAAAGCATCCAGGCTGTCATATATCCGTCGGAGCGTGCAAGCATCTGTTCGTGCTCTGCCCCCACGGCCCTTGCCCGGACCTTTGGCACCTCTTCGGAGATGCTGTTATAATTTTCAATCTGTGCAGAAAGCGGTGATACGCCGCCGTAGCTTTTTTCCGGATCATTGCCTGAATCGTCAGACTTGCCGGTACCGGCAGCCATGAAATACGGGATCGTGATTTTGGAGGCATCATACTCCCAGCCCATATTCTTGGCAAGGGTGGGATAAGCGGCGCTCCCCGTAAACATCGCCTTGTAGCGTGCGCCGTTTTCATAGTTTGTTACGGCGCAGATCGCCCCGGCTCCGCCCTGGGAATAGCCAATCACACCTATGCTGTCATAGTTGATCTTTCCGGAAAGCACACTGTCGGCGGGAATGTTCAGCATGAAATCCAAAGTGATGGAAGCCGTTTCCCCATTGCCTGTCTGGCCGTCCTCGTTGCCGACCACGATAAAACCCCAGGAGGCCAAACGCGGGAAGAAGGGCTCATAGGAAGAAGCGGGCGTTCCGCTGGCGTTGACCACCAGGATCATCGGCCAGGTTTTTTCGCCCTTCTCCAATTCCTTTGGGTACCAAACGCGCACTTTCCCAATGGCTGCGTTTTCAGAAGGAAACTCTGTATAAGCAGTTTCATAGGCTCCGGGCTGGGAGTATTTCATCTCCAGCGGCGCATCGGATCGGAAGTTCTTGTAATAGCCCTCGGTGATGTCGTTGTTTCCGCCTCCGTTGGGCATCATGGACTTGATGTAATAGAATGCAGCAATCCCCATTATAACAAGAACGCCCAAGAGGATCAACATGATTTTCAGCACTTTCTTCATTTTGAATCCCTTCTCATTTATCTTTCGAGCAACGAAAGACCGTGACTCTGTACGTCGCCGTTCACCGCGGCATAGATCCAATCCGCAACGCTGACACCATCCTCCAGCTTGTCAAAAGCATTGCTGGAAATAATCGTGTGCTGTGTATTGTGGGTTTCTGCGTCTTCGGCATGGCTCCAAATGTAGATCCCGACGCCGGGAATATTCTCCTGCAGCCCTGCAACCATCTTCGTAAGATCCGCCTGGAATTGGTCTCCCAGCGCCTTGGTTTTGTCCATCTTCCCCGTGTTGATGTAGGACTGATACTGCATCAGCGTATCATCCCGATAGGAGCAATCAAACAGGATTTTGACGATGTCGCCGCGTTTTTCATGCAGTGCGGTCAGACTGTCCAATACCAGATTATCCGTCACAAGACGGTCGGAAATTTCCTTGGGTGACTGCCAGAGATTGACTGCCGTTTCGTGCCACCCGTCATAAAGCAGCAGCGAGCTGTCCACACAGACCGTGATATTCTTTGCGCTGGGGAAGCGGTCGATCACGTCGTCTGCCAGAAGCGAAGCGGCAAAGCCGCCTGCCGAGAAACCAGTTACCAGCAGAGTGTCCGGCTCGCCCACATAGGGCTTGATTTGCTCCACAAAAGCGGCGTAGTTGCTGTAGCCGGTGTGGTAGACCGTCTTATCCCCCTCATAGATGCCTGTGCCTGAATGGAAGTCACCTGTGGCGTAAGGAATCACGAGGAAGCTCCAATCCTTGAAGGGGTTGTTGTCCGCGTTGCTGCCGATCCCGCCTTCCGCCACGAAGTCCTGCCCAGTCATGTTTGTGGCGTAGAACTGATTGCCGCCTTCCGAGGTTTCCGGCGTAATGCTCACGCCGCCGCCGAAGAAATAGACGACGACCTTGTTCTCGGTGCCCTTTTTGAAGATTCCGTGCCACTCGCTGCCGTCAGAGGACTGCGTGCCATCTACCTTGACCTCATACCATTTCCCGATTTCCGGCTCGCCCTTCAGCTTCGTGAAGCTTTTGAGAAAGGTCAATTTCAGCAGCACAAACGCACCAACAGCAAGAACGACGATGACGCAGGTTAGAATGATCAGGACTTTTTTCAATGTTCCGTGTTTTTTCTGTTTCATTTGTCTTTCTCCTTTAGAATCCCATGGTTACATGAATCCTTGCTTTTGACCGGCCGCTCAGAACGGATTCAGTCAGAAGCGGCCCGTTCTCCAGACTGACTTTTATTCCCTCAACACGTATTTCTTTGATCCCGTGCTGGACGTGCTCGGGGTTCTCCACCCGGATTGTCAGGCGGCAGCCGCGGTAGCTGCGTTCCACCGTGAAGCCCTCCCAGTGGGCGGGGATGGAGGGGTCAATCAAAAGGCCCCTCAGCGTGGGGCGGATACCCAGCAGATACTGGGTCGCCACCACGTCCATCCAGGCCGCCGTACCGGTGACCTGGGAAACGCAGCCCCAGCCAAACTTCTCGTTGTCCTTGCCCAGCATGGTGGAGCAGTAGGCGTAGGCCTCTGCGTGATAGCGCTCCACGCCGACCCTTTGGATCACTTCATTGGGCATGATCTGCTTGTAGTACTTCCAGGCCCGATTACCGCGGCCCAGCAGAGCCTCGGCCATGATGGCCCAGCAGTTGGCCTGGCAGAACACGCCGCCGTTTTCGGAATATCCGGCAGGCAGACCGTTGACCATGGCTGCCTCCTTGCTGGGCCAGCCGGGATAGCCGGGGGTGTTGAGCAGCAAACCCATGCCGGTGTCCAGCTCCCGGGCGGCACTGTCCATGGCCTCGAGCTGATGATCCCGGCAAGCGTCCGCGATCACCATCCAGCTCTGTGCGTTGAGCCAAATTCGGGCGTGGTTCTGCGTGTGCGTGCCGATGGGCTTTGCCTCGTCGTCCAGACCGCGCAGGAACCATTCGCCATCCCAGGCGATTTGTTCCAGCGCCTTTTCCTGATTTTCAATGAACGTGCGGAATTGATCCGCGCTCTCTCCGCGCGCCTCGGCCAGCTCCGCAAGCTGACGCAGGGCAGCAATATGCTGCTGGGAGACCATGATGCTCTCGCCCTTGCCCTTGCGGCCGAAGGGACCCAGATGATCGTTCCAGTCGGAGAAGAGGATCAGCGGCAGCTTATGCTCGCCCAGGTGCTTCTCGGTGAAGTCCACGCCCCGCAGCAGATGCTCCCACAGCGTGGCGGAGCCGACAGGCGTCACCAGATCCGTCCCAAGGAACGGGATCTCCTTGTCCAGGAAGCGCATGTCGCCGGTCTCGGCGGCAATGGCATAGGCCAGATACACCATCCAGATATGATCGTCAGAGCGGGTGATGTCCTGTGGCGGACGTTTTTCTTCGGGCCAGGCGGTGTGGACGGCGTGCCCGTCCTCCAGCTGCTGGGAGGCCAGGTACCACAGCATCTCCGTTGCCCATTCCGGCTTGCGGTAGGCCTGGGCCAGCATGTCCTGGGCCGTATCCCGGAAGCCGATGCCCCGGACGCCGGAGGCGTCGGAGCTGATGGAGCGGGAATAGCGGGCAGTCTGGACGCTTTGCAGCGGGTTCCAGGTGTTGATCATCCTCTGAGCGTCAGCATCGGGGAGATCGCACTGATAAACGGCAAGATGCTCCTTCCACCAGCTCTGCAGCTTTGCAAACTGCCGCTCCGCCGCGCCGTCTTTTCGGAGGGCGGTCAGCGTCTCCATTGCTCCGGCTGCAGCCTTTTCGTAGTCGGACAGCGCTCCCTCGGTCACACCGAGGAAGAAATGAAGCTGCTGCTCTGCGCCTGCCTGCAGGCTGACGCTGGTGTGCAGCGCGCCGCAGGGCTCGCCGCCCTGCAGATTGGTATCGGAAAGGCGTCCGTTTTGAACCTCAACGGGATTTCTCTCATCCCGGTAATTGCCGCAGAACACATCCCGGTTGCAGCAGAAGGAGTCGATCTTTGCATCCGAGCCAAAATACACCAGCGGGGATTCGTCCTTGCGCGGGTGCATCCAGGCGGTGTAAGCGTAGGTGATGGACTGCAGGTCCTCGTCGAACACCGCTCGGGTATTCCACTTGAGATAGTAGCCGAGGATGTTCTCCTCACGGGCCAGAAACTGGCTGAGCTCCACATAAGCAAACACGTCGCAGGAGATTTCCTCGCCGCTCTCGTTCGTGAGCTTCAACTCCCACACCAGCGTGTCATAATCCTGCGCCATAAAGAGTTTCAGGGTTGCGCACAGACCGTTCTTTTTTGCGGTAAATGTGGAAAAGCCTGGCGCATGGCTGGCCTCGCGGAAATCCACCAGCGTTTCGCAGGGGCGAAACGTGGGCGACCAGACCGTGCCGTCGGCCATACGGAGATACACGTAGAAGCCCGGAGAGTCGATGGGCATGTTGTAAAAGCGGTAGCGGGTCAGGCGGAACATCATCGGAGACAGCCACCAGCTCATGCCGCCGCCTGCCTGGGAGACGAAGGCGTGCATCCTGCCGTTGGACAGATAGTTGATCCATGGCGCGGGCAGATCAAAGCGGTCAAAGCGGATCTCCCGCTGAGCGTCGTAAAAGTGATAGGGCAAATGGTTCATCGGGCTTCTCCCTCCATGAAAATGAGAAATTGGATCATTGCAGCTTATGTGTCTAAACCGAGTGCTGCTGCTTCCTCTGTGGTGAGGTCGAGTTCAATCAGTTGGAAGGTGTCGGTTTCGTTGCTGGCTTCCAGATGGATATGCCAAATCCCTTGTTGACAGGAAGCAGTCAGGACGCCTTCCATATCAAAGCTGCCGAGTGCGCTTGCCACGGAGATTACCGGATGCTCCTCCGGAAAGCTGAGCTGGCGGTCCTGAATCTGATACACACCCTGCCCCTGGAAATTGAACGCAAATCCTGAAATCTTTGTCGTCCCCTGGAGCTCGTAATGGTTGTCCGGCTGGAATACGATTGTTTGATTGTCCCGCGTGACTGTCACTGCAGCATCCGAAGCTTGAATCGGCGCGAGCTCCGGTGCCTTGTTGAGATGGCGAATCAGCACCCATGCGCCAATGCCGAGAATCAGCAAAACCAGAGCGATGATCAGCGTGATTTTTACGGATTTTTTCATAGTTCAGTACCTCCAACGGTTGTTCTGTGATGCGTGCCGGGGCAGAGCGTTTCGCTGGACCCATCCGGCAGTATGACGTGTGCAGCGGTTCCTTCCGGAATCGTAAACGTATAGCAGATCCGATCGGCTTTCTTCTCCCAACGGGAACGTATGGAGCCAAACCTGGTTTTGTAAACGCCCTCCGCCCAGGTGAGGCTTCCGCCAATGATGGGGCGGAGCTCAAATTCCCGGAATCCTGGCGCAGCGAAGCTCGGGCGGATGCCAGCCACGTATTCAAACAGGAACTGACAGACAGCCCCAAAGCTGTAGTGATTGAAGCTGTCGCGGAACACGTCCATGCCGTCCCAGTTTTCCAGCATGGTGGTGGCCCCCAGGGTGATGGGGTGCAGCCAGCCGGGCGCGGTGGTCTGCTCCAGAATACGGAACGCCTCGTCCACCAGGCCGTTGTCGCAGAGGGTGGGCAGCAGATAGACTGTGGAGAGGAAACCTGTGTTCAGGTGGTAATCGGCGGCTTCCAGCTCCTTTTTGAGCTGGGCGATCACCAGCGGCTTCTTCTCCTCACTGACCAGATCCAGCGCCAAAGCGCGGATATAGGCCGCCTGATGGCCCGGCTGGATCGTGCCGTCAGGGCCGATCAGGTACTTGTCGTAGGCGGCTTTGATTTTGGCTGAAAGCGCCGCATAGTGCTGCGCGTCCTCGTCTTTTCCCAGGATGCACGCCATATGGGCGAGATTGTCGCAGCTGCGCTTGGTGTAGGCGGTAGCCACCTCCGGCTTGCCGTACTTTGCCATGTGGGTCACATAGTCCGCCGCCGTGCCGCCCTTGGCAAAGAGCTCGATGACCTCCGGCGCGGGAGGCAGGGGCTCGTTCCATTCGCCGTAGTGGAAGCGGGTGTCATAGATGAGATCTCCGTCGCCGTTTGCGTACCAGGGCTTGTCCGCGTACAGGGGGTTTTGCTCCTTCATGCAGCGCAGGGAGAACTCAACCCACTTCTTTGCCGTGTCGTAGTGCTCCTTCAGAAACTCCACGTCGCCGTACATCAGATACATCTGATACGGGATCCACACGGCACTGTCGCCCCAGCCCACGCTGTCCTCGCCGACGTTGCCGTCTCCAGTTGGTCCGGCCAGGGCCATGGCGGGGTCCTTGGCCTGCACCGCCTTCAGCTCCTCCGGATTGTGGACGCTGGAGGTGGAAGGAAACGTAATGCCCACCTTGCCGGAGGCGTACTGCTCGATGGTCTGGTCCACCAGCCACTTTTTGAAATACTGCTGTACGTCCATGAAATACGCAGCGGTTCTGCAGTAGATCATGGCGTCTCCGGTCCAGGCGTTGCGCTCCCGGGTGGGGCAGTCCACCGGCACGTCCAGAAAGTTGCCCTTCTGGCTCCAGCGGGCGTTTTCCACCAGCTTGTTAATCAGCTCGTTGGAGCAGCGGAAGTCCCCAGTTTCCTCCATGTCGGAGTAGACGGCGATCGCCTCAAAGTCCGCGTTTTCTGCTTCGATGCCCTCCACAAGGACATACCGGAAGCCGAATACGGCGAAGTGCGGGGTGTATTCCTCCGTCTCCGCGCCTTTGCAGATGTAGGCAATCTCCTGAAACTCTTTTCGCCCGCCGTCGCAGTTGGCCGTGGAGAACTTGCCGTCCTTGTCCAGCCCTTCCCCGTGCCTGAGGTGCACGGTCTGCCCGCATGTTGTGTTACGAAGCGTCATATGGACATATCCTGCCAGATTTTGCCCGAAGTCCATGACGAGATTCCCGGCGCTGTCTCTGAACGGCTTTCCGATAAAGCGCTCCTTTTCTCTGACAGGAACGCTTTGGTTTACAATGCGCTTTCCCTCGGTGTGCTCGGTGCAGATTACGGCACGCTGCCAGCCATGAACCTCGGTTCTGGCATCATAGGTTTCTCCCATCTGCAAATCACTGCGGACAATCGGGCCGGTGCCGGTCTCAAAGCGCTCGTCGGTGACAATCGTTTCTTCACTGCCGTCCGCGTAGCTAAGCAATAATTCTCCCCACAGCGCCAGGGTGTAGCCAAAATTGTTGTTCCAGCGCCACCAGCCGTCGCCCACCGTAACGCGCAGCTCGTTATCGCCATTCTGAACAAGGGCGGTCACGTCATACTCCTGCACCTGGATGCGGTAGTAATAGCTGGTCAACCCCGGCGTGAACTTGTTTTCAGTCACAGGTCTCCCGTTGAGTTCCGCCGCATAGATCCCATGGGCAGAGAGACGAAGGACAGCTCGTTTCAGCCCAGGCTTTCCGTCAAAGCAGCGGCGGAAAATCGGAACCAGTCTTGTTTCCGGATGATCGGCGGGATGACAAATCCATTTGCCCCTCTTTTTCCCTTGCTTGTTCATCATCTGTTTGCCTCCCATTGGCAATTATCGTCTTTTCCGCGATGCCTGTGATTTGTCTTGATCTTACCCATTGTCTTTTCCCAACGCGTGAGAAAGATTCTTCCAGTCAACCTAATTATACAAAATCCAAATAATAAAGAAATGCCCTTTCTTTTCTTCTTTTATAGGTAATTTTTTACATTCAAAGGGCAATGAATCAATAGCAAAGCAATCAGTCCCAGCTTGGCGCAAAACGCTGCCGAGGCTGATTGCAAAGCACCCCATAGCAGCCCGGTAAATGGACGAGGTTCATCACGCCGGATTGCTATGGGGTGTTTTTATGATTCAGCCGGGAAGCAGAATGGCCGGTTTTTGGCAAACAGGCAAAGTTTTACTCCTGGGTTGTATTTTCCCCATTTTTGTCCAACGAAGTGAGGGGCATTGTAGGTGCCTTGAATAATTTTCAGTAGGAAACTGCATATTTCACCCTCAAAATCTGGATAAGCAGGGGGATCCGAAAAAAGTTGGTGTGAAGTGTACCCCATGTCAAGGACAATTTTGAATTTTAGGGGGTAAACCAGCCCCCAGATATGATATGATGAAACTGCTTTCCCGTTACGGAGGATAGTGCAACGCTGAGGAGCGACATGAGCGCCGTGACGGGTTCCGGAAGGCAGTGCGTCATGCGCTGCCTTTTTTAGTGCAGGAGACGTTCTGGCTGCGGAGTGAAGCAGCACTGCCTTCCCGGAAACCCATGCGCTAAACCTCGGGGTCCGGGGCAGAGCCCCGGGGGCTGCGGTTTTTGGAAACGCCGGTTTTCAACGGGTAAACACCGGTCAGTCGGTACTGGTAGTACTCTCTCGGGGATAGTTTTTCCAGATCCCACTGGTAGCGGTCGTTGTTGTAGTAATCCATCCAGTCATCTACAATGGCGGCGACCTGGTTATACGTATCGCAGCCTGCAATCAGCTCGGCGATCTCGTCCTTCATATGACCGAAGAAGCTCTCCTGGGGCGCATTGTCCCAGCAGTTTCCCTTCCTGGACATGGACTGGACGAACTCCTTGTCCCGCAGCTTCTGGATAAAGGCGTTGCTGGTGTAATGACAGCCCTGGTCGCTGTGGACAATGGTCGTGTTGTCAAGCTCTGCACCGTATTCGTCACACATGGCTTCTACGGTATCGAGGACAAAATCAACTCTGAGGTTGTCGCTTAGCTGGTAGGCCAGGACTTCATGGGTGCATGCGTCCAGGATCGGCGACAGGTAGCATACGCCGCCCCTGTAAAACAGGTAGGTAATGTCCGTCAGCAAGGCCTTTCGAGATCCAAACTTCTTGAATTGCCGCTGGAGCTCGTTTCTGGCCACATGGCTCGTTTTCATTGCCTTGGCCATCCTGCGATACGGATTTGCCTGCCGGATCGGGCAGAAAAGGCCATATTTGCGCATGAGTCTGCGGATCTTCTTCAGATTCATGACTACCGGCGGCTTCAGATGCAGCAGCCGCATGTAGATGCTCCGGGCGCCTTTCTTGTACCCGCGGAATTCATACGCCTGCTTTACCAGGGAAAAGTCTGTCAGGTCATTTTCTTCCCTGCTCTGACGCAGCGGCGCCGCGTCAAGCCAGGCATAGTAACCGGAACGGGAAACCCCGGCTATCCTGCACAGTTCGCTGATACTCAGACGGTTGTCATCCAGCCGCATTGCCTCGTGGATGAGGCCGTACTTCACTTCTGCCGGTGCTTGGATTCCCATTGTTTCTGAGCCTCCATATTTGCCGCCTGCAGTTTTTTTAAGAATTCGACCTCCTGCCGCGTGTATGCCAGTTCGTTTTCCAACTGACGGATGCGCTGCTCTACCGTTTCCTCACCGGTCTTTGGCGGACGACGATAGTTTTCGCTGCGCCGATCCGCAAAGCTGCTCTCCCGCTTCGCCTTCTTGTTGAGAGAATAGGACAGGCCATCCACTCTGCTGGGACCGAGCACTTCCGGGTCAATCCCGTTTTTGCGCAGTGTCTCGGAAACAGAAACACCCCGCTGCTTTCCCTCATAGATGATCTGCTTGAATTCCTCTGTGAATTTGACGGTTGTTGAAGAGACCGCTGCCACGTACGGATTCCTACGCAGTGCCTCTACCTCTCGCCTTGACAACGGATTTGTGTGTGTCTTCTTGCTCATACTGATCCATGCCTTTCCGTCCTGTGCATGGATACATCTTACCACACAAATCTTCTCCTGAAAAGTGTCCGCCGCAAAGGGCGTCCCCCTAATTTACCTGTCTGTTCTCAAGGGACCCCCTAAATTGCTGCTGTCCATTTTCCAGGGTCCATTTTAGTGTTTTCCTCTGAAAAGTTAGAAAAAAGCCCGAAATCTCACGATTTCGGGCATTTTCTTTGGTGCGCGAGGCGGGAGTTGAACCCGCACGTCCGGAGTGGACACTAGAACCTGAATTTGAGTCAGGTCGTTTCAGCCCGTGCCGGAGCGTGTTGTCCAATGCCTCGCAAAGCCTTGAAATTACTGACTTTTTTGCCCTTTCAGCCCAGAAACCCAAGCGCCGCTTCAGATGCAAATTTTAAGCGGTTTGTTAGATGCTTGTTAGATGTTATTTTGCGCTTACCTGCTACACATTTTTTCTAGTGTTCAAAAAACGTCGAAAGGAGCAGGATTATGGCAAATATAAAAATTGACCTACCACCGTGAGGGAGACTTTTTCTTCCCGATCTGAAAGCGCCGGAAGAACCGAAAATTGGAAGATATGGGCGAATGCGATTTGAGTATCTTCGTAATCATCATCGTGGATTTTTTGAGGGGATGCTTCTCAAAGGAAACCTCAACGCCCATCTCGAAGAGATTGACCAGCAGGCCAACGAGATGTTAGAGCTGCTGACCCGTCAGATGGCCGCTCAGGAAGGTGTGACCGAACAACTCAAAGCCGCCGATCAACTGGCATGGGTCGGCTGCATGAACAGCATCCGCAATCGTGCGGAAGAAATCATATCGGCAGAGCTGATTTATACTTAATAAGGTTCAGCCAGACGAAGGATTTCCTGTTCGATATTCCTTTTGTGCACGCCGATCTCATCGATATGCTGCAAGCATTCTCTGAGCTTTGCGGCCTGTTCACGGGATACGGCCCCGTCGATTGCAGCCTGAATCTCTGCAACAGGGTGCTTGCAGCGTCGATCGATGAACGGCGTGACGTCGAACTTCTCACCGGGATGCTCCAAAATGAACCAAATGATGGAACGTGAGGATTTCCCAAACACGTCGGAGAACACATCATCCAGCTTCAGGTTGGAAACGGTGAGGCAGTTCAAGGCACGGTTCTTTTCGCTGGTCAGCATGTTGGTAAGCTTTGTGCGGTAGCGCATCAGGTCACGAAGCTGCCGGATATCCGGAGGCGGGATAAAGCTGGGTTTGATCATGTCGCACATGAACAGGTCACAAATCCACTTTGCATCCTTCCGGTCGGTCTTGTTGCCCTTCTGCGGTTTCGTGTACTTTGGATGGGCAAGCGTAACCCAGCAGGACTGCTCCAATACGTTGAAGACGGGAATCCAATATTTCCCGGCGGATTCCATGCAGACTTCCATAAAAAGGCCTTCCAGGGCTTCATCGGTACGCAGTCCACGCCGTCGTTGATCGCAACGGCGGGCGTCTTTCGATCATCCGGCGCAAAGACCGCCTCCGCGACCCTGCTGTAGATCAGAAAGCCGAGAATCAGGATTCCAAATGAAACAAAAAGGGAGATCATAAGGCCGACTCCTTCCGGCAGGCGGCGTCGCCTGTTTATAAAATAATTATACCAAATTCCGTCCAGAAACGCAAGAAAAACGAAATTGTATTCATTCAATAATTGCTTTTACCGAATACACGCAGTAGTAAAAAGTGCCCGGAAGATGATTTGTTCCGGGCAATGCAAGAAAAGCGATTTACGTAAGTATCATAATTGACAGCATTGTGGCAATTTGGGCGCGGGTCGCGCTGTCCCTGGGGCTGAGGGTCGTTTGTGATGTGCCGCTGATGAGGCCGACCGCGACTGCCCATTTGACCGCGCGCAACGCATAGTCGGAAACGCTGTCTGCGTCGGTATAGCCGGAAAGATCCGCGCTTGCGCTCACGTCGGCTTCCCTGTATTCCGCATAGCGGCGGAGGAAGACGGCAAGCTGCTCTCTCGTCAGCGGATCATCCGGCGAGAACGTGGTCTCGCTCGTACCGGCGGTGAGCCCCTCCTGGGAAGCCCAGAGGACCGCTTTTCTGTACCAGCCGTTCTCGTCGAGATCCGTAAACGCCGTTTCGGTGCTTTCGGGTTCCGGCGCGTCCTCCATCCTCCACAGGATCGTGACAAGCATTGCGCGGGTTGCTGCCGTGTCCGGGGAGAAGGTATCTGCGCCCGTGCCGACCATAACGCCCTCGTTCAGCGCCCAATGGACGCCGTCGTGATACCACGCGTTCATATCCAGATCCGTAAACGCGGACATTGGGCAAGTATCGTCCCGCGGGCAATCACCGGGATCCGGCGGTTCCGTTGTGAGCGCAAGTACGCTTCCGCCGATGTTGACGATGCCCCACCCGTAGCACTTGTCCCAGCCTTCCGCGCCCTTGTCCGTCGCCGTTTGGGAAAGCAGCTCCCGGATGGCCTGCGGGGTGAGATCATGATCCAGACCGCGCAGCACGGCGACGGCCGCGGTCACGCTGGGTACGGCAAACGAGGTGCCGCTGGCGGTTGTATAACCGGCCGTGCGCCCTGCGGTCTTGACGTTCGCCCCCGGCGCGGTCAGAAACACACTGTCGTTTTGATTTGAATGGTAGTAGACCGTTCCGCTTTCGTCTACCGCCCCGACTCCGATCACCGTTTCATAACACGCGGGGAAATACAGACTCGCGTTGCCGTTGTTGCCGACAGCCGAGACGATGATCACGCCTTGCTGTTCCGCATATTCAACGGCCTCTCTCAAGGCCTGGTAGTCTGAGCGGATCCCAAGGCTGAGATTCAGAACGTCGCAGCCATAGTCGTCGATGCCGCTGTAGATTGCCTTGCAGACCGTACTGACGGCAACGATTTTTCCGTCCGTGATTTTTAACGGCACAAGCTCCACGCCGGGAGCCGCGCCAAGGCAGCCGTTTTCATCCTTCCCGGCAATCAGCCCGGCGACAAGCGTCCCGTGGCCGTAGTAGTCGGAGGTGTCGAGTGCGTCGGCGCCTTCCACAAAGCTTTCGCCCTGCACGAGGCACTCTGCCAGCGCGGGATGGGCGTTGACGCCGGAATCCACGACGCCGACGCGAACGCCCTGTCCGACGGCGTTTATCGCAAACGCCTCGTCCGCGCAAATCATGGCAAGATCCCACTTGTCGTCTGTGTAGCAGGCTGCGGTCGGCTCGTCCGGAAGCTCTATGACTCCGTCCGGCTCGTACCATACAAGAAGCCCGGCATCCCGAAGCCGCACCATATCCGCCTCGCCCACCACGTCGAACGGAACGCTTTGATCCTTCCGGCGAATGTCGAAGCTTTCTTTTATTTTCACAATATACCTGGTCTCCGGCTCATCCGCGTTCACAGCAGGATCGGTATAGACGGCTCCTGCAGATAGAATCAGCGTCAGCAGCAATGCTGCCGTCCGGATTCGCATTTGTTTTTTCATAGCCTTTTCCAATCTGTACGCCCATTGATTTTCATACAACGGCGTCGTTTCTCCGGGACTCCATCACAATTTTTAAGGCGGTCCGATCCCCGGCCGGGGATCGGACCGCAAGCTGTATTGGGTTGGTTATTCGGTCTGCGGGATCACGTCTGTGCACAGCCGCCACAGCATTGTGGCAATCTGGGCGCGGGTCGCGGTATCCTTGGGGCCGAGCGTCGTAATCGACGTGCCTTTGATGATGCCGACTGCGACCGCCCATTTGACCGCGCGCAGCGCGTAGTCGGAAATGCTGTCTACGTCATAATAGCCGGAAATATCTATGCTTGCGCTTACGTCGACTCCCTTGTATTCCGCATAGCGGCGGAGGAAGACGGCAAGCTGCTCTCTCGTCAGCGGATCATCCGGCGAGAACGTGGTCTCGCTCGTACCGGCGGTGAGCCCCTCCTGGAAAGCCCAGAGGACCGCTTTTCTGTACCAGCCGTTCTCATCGAGATCCGTAAAGGCCGTTTCGGTGCTTTCGGGTTCCTGCGCACCCTCCATTCTCCACAGGATCGTGACCAGCATGGCGCGGGTCGTAGCCGCGTTCGGGGAGAAGGTATCTGCGCCTGTGCCGACCATAACGCCCTCTTCCAGTACCCAGTGGACGCCGTTGTGATACCATGCGTCCATGTCCAAGTCGGTAAAGGCAGCCATTGGGCAGCTATCGTCCTTCGGGCAATCCTCCACGTTCGATCCCACCCTAACGGTAATGGTGACGCTGCTGCCGCTGGGCAGGATGGTCGCTGTCAGCGTGGTGGTTCCTTCGGACAGGCCGGTGACGTTACCATCTTCGTCAACCACGGCGATGCGCGGGTCCTCCACGCTGTATACCACGCTGGGCGCGTCGATGAACACGGTGGTATCGTAGTCCAGACCGACCTGCATGGAATCGCCGCTGTTGAGGCTGAGGTCGTTTCCGTCGTTCAGCCGCAGGTGCATCGGAGCGTCCATCGTGACGAAGAGCTGGTCGCTTTCGACTAAGACGTTCCCCGCCCTGTCGGTCAGCACGATCTGGATGGCGTCGTAGCCGCAGTAGCGGAACACGCTGGTGGGAATGTCCACCAGCACATCCCCCTCGTAGACGGTGGCTTGAGGAAGCGCGTAGGCGTCCAGCTCTGTCTGGTCCCGCAGAGTCTTCGCAGTGAGCTTGGAGGAAACCTCTTCGCTGTAGAGGACGTTGGTCGTCAGGTTGCCGTAGCGGTCGCTGTTCAGGTCTCCGTAGAGTCCTGCCAGCCGGACGCTGAGGGTGGTACCCTCGGCGGCGTCCAGATTGCCCTTGTTGGCGGCGGTAAACTGCACCCGGAACTGATCGCCCTCCTGGGTGATCGACTTGCCCTTGACCGCGTAATATGGCGCGGCGGCAAAGGCGTCGGAGAAGGAACTGACGGCGTCGTAATAGCTGCCGTCCGCTTTCTGCTCCCGGATGACCGCCTCGATGCAATATCCATCGGGGCCGTCGGCGGGGATCGTCCACCGGAATCTGACCTGTCTGGCGGTGTTGACCTGGATGGTCTCTTCGCTGGTGAAGGATTGGATCAGCTCGCCCCGGACACCGTTTTTGGAGGCGTAGAAGTCGATCTGGCTTCCCTCGGCGTCTGTCAGACCCACGTTCTCAATGGCCGCGGTCACGGCGACGGTCTCGCCTGCCACGGGGGCAGCGTCGGAGAACTCGAAGGCGGTCGCTTCCAGAGATCCGACCTTGTCCAGTCTTGTGACCATCAAATTCACGGGAGAATTGTAGCTCAGGGACGCTGCGTAGAGGTTGCCCTCCTTGTCCTGGGTGAGGCCGATCTTGCCCTGCTCGATGAGGGCGTAGACCTCCTCCTCGCTCTGGGCCGTCTGCTTGGTGTACTGGTTGTGGACGATGATCAAGCCGCCTTCGCTGTCCAGTGCCAGGGCCAGACCGTCGTTGAAGGCGTTGTCCTGGGTCAGCCGGTAGGGCTTGGACCAGCGGACGGTCCCGTTCTCCTGCTGGATCATGGCAGATGCGAAGATCTCCTGGGCGGCCACGGGATAGCTCTCTCCGGCTTCGTTGGTCACGTCCGTGGTGACGGTGTCCGTCCACACGACGTACAGGTTATCCTCCGCATCGGTGATGACCTCGTAGTCGGTGATCTCGATGGTCTCGTCGGTCAACGCCGACGCAAGCTCTAACTTCATGACTCTGGGCTCGTAGGGCAGGCCGGTGACGGCGTCGGTGGCAAAGCTGCCGTCGTCCTTGACCGCGTAGGTCCAGTCGGTCTCATTGCCGTCGGAGGGATTTGCAACAGCCGCCACCTTTTCGTTGAGCATCTGCGTGATGTTCAGATACCGGAGGCTTTGGCCGTTTTCCCGCCAGAACAGGAAGGTATCTCTGCCGTTGCGGATGAGCCTGGGCGTGCCGACCTCGACCTGCTTCTCGGAGGTCAGAGTCACGAACTGATCCGCATCCGCGACATAGTATTCCTTCTCCTCGGTGACGGAGCCGCCCACCCGCACGGGGACGTAGACACCGTGGGTCTCGAAGTTGTAGAACTCCACAAACAGCTCCCGGTCCTCGGCGGTGTTCAGGTTGAAGTCCTGATCGACCGTAAAGGCGTAGGTGGCGATGCCGTTTCGGCCGGGGGCCACCGTCAGATCGGTGATGGGAGGATCGGCGTAGGTGCCGTCCTCGTTCCGAATGGTGGAGGGCATAAAGCGCTGACCGTGCCAGACGCTCAGATAATAGGCCGTGCCGCCGTAGGACGCCAGGCTTTCGGCGTTCAGCTCGCCCTCATAGAGGTACTCCGTCACCCAGCCCGCAGGAACCGTATACAGTTCTCCGGAATCGTCCTTCTGACCGGCGTTCACGTCCGCTTCCGCATTGTGGATCAGGTAGCAGATGACGCTATAGGTCTTCTCCGGGTCGGGGCTTGCGGCCACGAGGTCCTGGAGCTTGTCGCCGGGGTCGTCATAGGCTTCGTCGTCCTGGGCCGTCTTGTTGTACAGGATGATGTAGTCGCCGGTGAGGGCGTCGTAGACGGCCTGGGGATAGTCGTCGTAGTAGGCGTCGTCGGTCAGCCGGACCGGGTCTGCAAAGGAGGCGGAGGTCTTGTAGAACTCCACAGAATAGATTTCATAGGCGCTCATGACCCGGGCGGGATCTTCCTCCATGGCCTCCTGCAACATTTTGTCCGTGGGCTCCGTGCCGACGGCCTCGGTCAGCTCCGCCCGGAAGGCGTCCTTAAGGGCCTGATACGACTGCTCAGGGATCGCCGCCCAGGAGAGGACGACCTTGTCTCCGGCGTCAACCAGGTTGGGCCGGGAGTCGGCGATGTGATCGCCCGGCACGGTCTGGGGCTCCGTCCACTGGTCGGTGTTCTCGTCGTAGATCGTCCAGGTCAGGGCAGAGGCTGCCATACGGTCTCTGGAGGCGTCGTCGCTCAGGAAGACCAGCAGGTATCTGCCGCCGCCGATGGAGAGGATCTTGCTGGAGGGCTGGTTATAGGCGTCCTCCACCAGAGTCCGGGAGCTGGCGTTGCCGAAGGCCGCCATGAGGGAGCCGTCGTTTGCAACCCACTGGGGATTGACGTGGTCGTTGGTGTGGTAGCGCAGGCCCTCGTCCTCTTCGCCCTCGGTGGTGGCGTTGATGATGGCGCCGATGATGCCGCCCTGCTTGTTCATGTGAATCGCGTTGTAGGTGGTCCAGTTGATGATGTCCTCGTCGTAGGCGTACTCCCGCAGGGCGTAGGTCTTCTCCTTGATGGTGTCCGCGCTGGCAAGATTCGGCTTTTCGTTCTCGCCGGCGGCGGAGAGCAGCTCGTTGGTATCCACCAGGGCCTTCAGCTCGTTGCACATTTGCTGGGCCGTGGCCCGGGCGGAGGCGCTGCCCTCGCCCTTCTGGATGGCCGCTTCCACCCAGCCGATGCACTTGTTGGCCCTTCGGGTTTCCTGGAAGTAGTACAGGAAGCCGTCCGCCAGGGGCAGAGGCCAGGTGGCGCTGTAGAAGTCGATGGAGGTAATCATCAGGTCGAGGGTACCGGTGAAGGTGCACTCCGTGACGTAGCCCCAGCCGCTGTCAAAGAGGTTCGGGTACCAGTCGGTGATGTTGTTGCCGTAGCCCGCCTCAAAGGCCACGGTCACGGAGATTCGCACGCCTAAAACCTTATATAAGCCCACGCCGATGCAGCCGGTGACGTAGACCCGACCCTTGAACTCGAAGTTGAACTGGAAGTCCTGGCCGTGCATCTCCTTGTCGGTCTTGAAGCTCTGGAGGGTCTTCTGGGGGTTGCCCTCGGAACCGATGAAGAAGGTGAGGTTCAGGCCCGCCTCCACGTTGACGTACATGGGGACGGGGCCTGCCATAAAGGCCCAGGTGTAGCCCACGCTGCCGCCGAAGCCGATGAAGCCGCCGGCGCCCATGAACACCATGTCGTGGCTGACCTCCGCGCCATTGTCGGTGGAGATCTCTACGTAGCCGTAGTCCAAATAGAAGCCCACGAAGGCGCTGAACTTGAAGTAGGCGCCGCCGTATTCGCTCAGATCTCCCCGACCCTTGGGGAGCTTTCTATCGGCAACAACAAAATCGGACGCACTGGCCATCGCGTTATATTGATCAGCAAACTGATTTGCCGCAATAAAGTTGTTGATGTTCTGGTAAGGGTTGCGCTGACGGGTATAGCCCTGCCCGCCGCCGGTGGAGATGATCACGCCGAACATGAAGCGTACGCCGCCCCAGGCGGTCTCGTCGATCTTCACCAGGATGTTCAGGGTGTAATTCTGGACCGCGCCGCCGGCGGAGTTGCTCGAACTCTCTCCGCTCCCACCATCATCGTCATCGTCGTCCCAATCCTCTCCGCTGGCCATCACGTCCAGATCCGCCATCAGAGAGTCCATCTCGGCGGAGCAGGTGGCGCTGGAGGCCACTCTGGAGAACACATGGACCGCCGCGGTGATCTCCCCGATGTAGGGGAAGGAGCCGAAGGAGTAGCGGGTGTTTTCATCGTCCAGGAGGTTGCCGTCCTCGTCGGTCTGGGGCTCGATTCCCAGCATACTCGCCACGTTCTCGATGTCATAGTCGAAGGTCTGGGGCTCGTAGTCCGGATCCGCGTAGACGGCAATGCCCGTGGAGACGGGGTCGTAGCACATGGGCTGAGCCTCGTCCCAGGCGGAGAGCGCCACCTTCTTGTCGGTGGTGAGCTGCGCCATCAGCACGTCGCCGTAGGTCCACTCGGTGGGATGGGCCGGGTCGAACTGGTTGATCCGCAGGGTGAAGATCCCCGTGTTCTTGTTATAGCTCCAACGGGCTGGGGAATTCTGCGAGGGCGTTGTGTTGGAGGAAAACAGGCCGTGGATCTCCCCGGTGATCCGATCCTGGAAATACAGGGTCACGTCCGTGATATGCTCGTCCAAGCGTTCGCCGTTCAGGAGATATTGCTCGCCCTGGGCCACCTGCACCTCCACGATCAGCATGCCGCCGTTCATGATGAGACCGTTGACGGTACCCACCAGGATGTTGTCCTGCTCGACGCTGACAGAGGCGAAATGCGCCCCCGTATCGGAGAAGCTGTTCACCTTCACGACGCCCGCGTTGGCGGTGACAGCCTGGACGCTCTGGCCGGCAAGGGTGAGGGCGGTCGTTTTCGGCGCGTTTTTGGCGGGCACCCCGGCCTCGTGGATGGTGGTCATCCCGTTGTAGGTGACGGTGAAGCGCAGCACGGCCTCGCTGTCATAGAACATAGCGGGCAGGCTGAAGCAGCCGTTCTCGTCGGTCCAGGTCGCGTACATGCCGCAGGCTACGTAAGCATTCGCCACGGGAATGGCGTCCAGCGCGGTGCGGCCGGTGGAGAGGTTCATGGTGGAGGTGGTGACGGTACCGGTCAGGACGGTCCAGGTCAGGTGGCTGCCTGTCGCAGCCTGCAGCGTGACCACGTTGTTGTCGCTGTGGGGGGCGGACAGGAGATACAGCGTGTCGCCGAAGAACTCCGAGCCGTCGGCCAGGATCCACTTGGGAATGACGCTTCCGGGATTCTTGGTGGAGGCAGTGAGCTCGTAGAGATCGTTGGTCAGAACGTCCTTCGCGATCACGATCTCGTACCAGCCTTCCTTGTGCTCCATGCTGACGTAGCTGCCGGGGGCGAACAGGCCCTGCGTGGTGTCGAGATAGTTGTTGTAATAGTAGTCGGTGATCCGCACGGTGACCCGGTTCTGATCCTGGGTAAAGGTGGGCACGAAGGAGAACCAAGGCTTGTCCACGACATTGCCGCGGCTGTCCTTGCCCGTCATTTCATAGCCCCAGCTGCCGTTGATGTAATGGGGGTCGTCATGATTGATCAGCTCGCCGGTGCGGCTCTGCCTGCGCAGCTCATAGTATACGCCGTCCGGGCTCATCTGGGCATCCCGGCCCGCCTGGGTCAGCGTGGTTCCGAAGTCGATCCGGTCCTCCAGGTGGTAGGTGTAGGTCCCAATGGCGCTGACGGTGTCAGCGCCGGAGCGGTAGGCTCTCGCGCTGTTTTCGTCCGCAAAGAAGGCCACGTAGTCGATGTCGATGCTGTCCCCGTTCTGGCAGTTGGCCAGCGGGTCCAGACGCAGCCACTGGACGTTGTCTCTCCAATTTGCGTTGTTGATCGCAAAGACGTACTCGTGCCACTGTCCGTCGTTCTGCAGCGTGAGCTGGAAGTTGGTATTGCCGATGCTCCGGCCCGCGCTGCCGCAGCTTGCAAAGAGCTCCAGCTTGTTCCCGGAGCCGCTTGTCCGGGCGCGAACCTTCACCCAGCGGATGTCGGATGCGTTGTAGATCGGCGTCTCCATGGAGACATAGGGGTCGCCGCCGGAGACATGGAAGGTGTAATAGCTGTCGGAGCCACTGCTTGCGCCGCCCCAGCTGACCTGATTGACCCAGTTGACGCCCATCTTGCTGTTCATGGCGTTGTCGGCGTTGAAGTCCCACAGCAGGCTCGGGTTCGGGGCGGTCATGCTGAGCGTACCGTAGTCGTGGGCCTTGAGCTCCACGGTAACGTCGATGTACTCGAAGACCGGGCGCACGGTGATGCTGCCCTTGTAGAAATTGCCGCCGTGGTCACAGCTGCCGTTTACAGACCAGGTGAACACGTTCTTCGCCGCCAGGGCGTTGATCGTCTCCTGGTTCAGCGTTACGTTGGCGAGCTGGGAGCTGCCGTCGAGGGTGACGATGCGGACCCATTTGCCGTCGGCGGTCTTGGCCTCCAGGCCCGCCAGGCGCAGGGGGTTCTTCTCGTTCTTGACGGAGACGGAGAAGGCCTCGTCGGTCCACAGGGTCCGGGTCCGCTGCTGCTTGCCGTCCAGGAACACGGCCTCATAGTCCCGCAGTACATCCTCGTCGCTGACGCCCAGCAGAGGCTTGACCTCCGGGTCCTCCACATAGACGGAGAACTGCCGCTTGATCAGGTGGACGTCATTGACCCACATAGAAATATAGCTGTCTGTCCAGGCAGCGCCCTCGTTGTCCACGTTGGCGCCCTCGATGCTTATCAGGTCCCGGGCCTTGGGGGCGCCCCAGGCCGCGTAGAGCCAGTGATCTCTTGTCATGCCGCCGTCGTCAAAAGAGTTGACGTGATCGTGGTAATATTGGCCGTTGATCCAGTGCACCAGGCGGAATTCGCCGTCGCACCAGTTCAGGAAGGCGTCGTATTCCAGATAGAGGCCGTCATAGGCGTAGCCGTACTTGGAGGTATCCAGCCACAGCTTGGCGGTCTCTTCCTTGTCAGCGCGCGTGGAGAGATGAAAGGCGGTATCGGAGTCAAAGCCGTTTCCGCTGCCGCCCTCAAACCAGCCGCCCTTGATGTTGATGGCGCCGGTGTAGGGATGGCCGTTGACATTATCGATGCCCATGAGCTCGCCGTCGCTCTCCGCTTCCGCGGCAGGGATGATCACATGGGTGGTGGCAAGCTCGACGGTCTCGTCGCTCAGGGCGGTGATGGACACGTAGAAGTCCTTCTCCTCCAGCCCGTGGTAGACCGGGATCTCCACGGTACGGCTGGTGATGCCCACGGGGAAGTAGAGCTTGGCCCCGATGCCGGAGTACTCGTCGCCCTCCTTGGCGCTGCCGTTCCAGGAGGCCAGGGTCACGCCCTTGATGGCGTTGAGGCGGCCCTCCCGGGTGACGGTGATGCTGGCCTTGCCGTCTTTGGCATAGACGGTATCCACGGCCATGGAGACGGTGACTTCCTCCGGCTCGTCCACATCATAGATGGTGACGGACACGGGGTTCACGTCCTCGCCGATGGCCCAGCCCTCGCTGGGATTTTTGAGCATGAGCATGAGCTGGGCGTCGCCCTCCGCAGCCTCGGAATAGAGGGGCGTGATGACCAGGAACTTGGCTTCCTCGCCCGCGCCAAAGTGGAGCGTATACTCCTTGCCGGGGTATTCCTCCTGGGCGGCGTCCGCCATTTCCTGATCAAATTCCTCGTCGCTCATGCCAATCACTCCGGCGGGGTTGAAGTCATAGAGGTCGCCGCCCTCTAACTCCTGCCGGTCGGAGGTCGTGCCGGTGAAGGCGTCGCGGCCGGCGCGGAGCAGGTCCACCGCGGACTTCGCCGACTCCGGCTCGGTCCAGTCGCCTTCCTCGACCTCGCCCTGTGCGTCGCCGGCAGCGTCAGGGTCGATGTGGTCATCTGCCCCTACGGGGGCGGTTTCCGTCTGTTCGTCCGCTTCCTCAATGGGATTGCCGTTCTCGTCCAGGGGCGTGGCGGTGACGGTACCCAGCACATTGCCGTTTTCGTCCACCAGCTCCGCCTCGCCCACGGCGTGAATAATCTCGCCGAATTCGTTTTCGTCGGCGATGGGTTCATATTCCTCCTGGCCGTCGGCGTTTTGGATCAGGTCTAGGATGGACAGGTCGTCCAGCAGGATCGCAGGGTCCACGTCCTCCTTGTAGATCTCCACCTTGTAGTTGACGTCGTGCTTGGCGGAGATGTCCGTAACCTTCAAGGTCACGTCGGCTTCCGCCGCCAGGTCGCCGGTCCGCTGGATCGGAATGTAGATTCGACCCGCGCTCGTTTCGCTGGCCGCGTAGCCCTGCTCCGGGATAAAAAACCAGCTTCCGCCATCCTGGAACCGCTCCGGCACGGTCAGCGTCATCTGCTCCGCCGGGTTGAAGGCCTCAGCCTCGTTCTCGGCGAAAACGGCAATCGGACACACCTGGATCAACATCAGGAGCGCCAGAGCCCAGGAAAGAGCTTTTGTCGTAAAGTGCTTCATAGGATGTACTCCCTTCGAATGATCAGTATAACTCAAATTTTTGCAACACCGCTGGGTTAGCCGTTGCCGCGGGGGTTGGGGTCGAGGGGATTGGGGTCCGGACGGGGAACGTCGCCAAAGGGATTGCCGCCGCCTGCGACAATTTCCAGATCTTCAAGGTTCAGCTCCTGCATCACGCTGTTGATCGCCTGATTGGCCTGCTCTACGGCCTGCTGTGCCTGCTTGAGGGTCTCGCAGATCTTCTTGTTTTTCATGGTTGGTTTTCTCCTTTCAAATTTTCACGTCTTTATTTAATTGCTGTTTTCACTACCAAAGCCCATCACATAGTAGAGCCAGGTATGCAGAGCGTTGAGCTGCTCCTGCCGGGTCATATCGCCGGTCCCGCCGGTGACACGCTCCAGATCCTCTTCATGGAGCAGTTCGATCTGATTGCCAGACGGGCCGCTGTGTTCCGGCACAATGCGGTAACCGTTGCGCCGCGCCAGGGATAAAACTTTCTCCGGCGTGACCGTTCCCGGGATCGCGACTGTCTGTTTGTAGAGCTCCGGGTCACTCCTGCACAGAATCGCAAATTCCCGCATGGTAATGTTGGTCATTGCATCCGATTTCCCCCTCTCCTTGATCCTGATGTCTGGATTATACAAAACAAAGCGCACAGATATGGCACTAAAACGCCCTTTTCCGTGGGATTGGCAAAAAAATATTCCAGATAACACAAAAACGCCCGAAGGCGTTTTTGAAAAGACTGCTTCAAAAGTGAAAGATCAGCATTCCTGCCGTCATCTCGGCCCAGGAGTATTGCACCATAAACTCGCCGCGGAAGGAATTGATGGCGTCGACGTCGCCGTTTTGCATCCGGAAGAAATCACAGTCAAAGCGTTCCCGGTTGACCGCGATGCTGCCCCGGTGCCGGATCAGCGCGTCTTCGATCCCGATCTCCTTGAGGGTCAGGTTCAGATCGCTGTACAGCGTTCGGACGCGGTTGCTTGTCGCCCTCGGATTTGCTTCATCCTCCCACAGAGCGGTGGAGATCTCCTCGTTCGTGCAGGCCGCCCCGTCCCGGCTGATCAGATAGGCCAGCAGCTCCTTCGTCTGATTCCGCTGAAAATGCAGGGGCTTTCCCTTCCAGAACACTTCAAAATAGCCGAAGCAGCGGACTGTCAGCGCTTCCGGCTTCGGAGGCGGCGCGGTAAACTCCGCGAGATACGCCAGCTCTTCCCGGATCCTTTCTGTCCGCAAGGGCTTCATCACATAACCGTGGGCGTGAAGCTGGTAGGCCTCGAAGGCGTACTCATTGTAACCGGTCACAAAAATGACCTTGGCGGAAGGGCAGGCGGTACGGAGCTTGACCGCCAGACCGAGGCCGCTGAGCCCCGGCATCTGGATGTCGGTAAACACCACGTTAGGCCGCAGGCCCTCGTTTTCGATGGCGTCCAGCGCCGCCTGTCCCCGGGAAAATACACAAAGCTCCGCCTCCGGGCAGGCCTCCCGGACGACCCGCTCCATAGAGCTGCGCGCGGAAGCCTCGTCGTCGATCAGATATATCCTCAAGTCGCTGCGCTCCTTTCGGTTCAGTTTTTAGGGCAACACCGCACAAAAAAACGGTGATGCAAAATGACGCGGAGTATGGTATACTCTACGTATGAACATACAAATGAGTCTGTCCGCGTTCACCGACGAACTGGCGCAAGTGCGGACGAAGAAAAAAGAGTTTCTGGAACAAATCAACCGCATCATTCCGTGGGCAGAGTGGATCACCCTCATTCAGCCGTGTTATTACATAAGGAGAACGCGGCAACAAGCCCTACGATCTGGAATTGATGCTCCGCATTTATATGCTTCAAAACCTCTATGACCTGTCAGACGAAGGCACGGTGGCAGAGGTGATTGACAGCCGCGCCTTTTCAGACTTCTGTCAGGTGGATTCGAGCAACCAGGTTCCCAATGGTGATACGCTGGGGCGGTTCCGTAACCTGCTGATTCAGCATGGTTTGCAGGATCAGCTTTTCACGCAGGTCGTTGTAATGCTCATGGAGCGCGGGCTGATTCTCAAAAAGGGAACGATTGTGGATTCCACGATCATTTCCGCGCCGTCCTCCACCAAGAACAAGGATAAAAAGCGCGATCCGGACGCCCATCAGACGAAGAAAGGCAACACATGGCACTTCGGCTACAAGGCGCACATCGGCGTAGACCGGGACAGCGGCCTTGTGCATACAGTCAAAGCGACGCCCGCAAACGTCCATGACGTGAGCATGACCCCAGAGCTGCTGCACGGGGAAGGAGAAACCGTAAACGGCGACAGCGGCTACGTTGGTGCCGATAAACGAGATGAGGCGATTGTCCGAAACAAGACCGGGAAGAAGATTCGTTACCAGATCAACCGTCGCCCGAGCCAAATCAAGAAGCTGAGCAAGAGCGGTCAGTATAAGGCCAAGAAGCGGGAGCACCAGAAATCATCCGTCCGTGCCAAGGTGGAGCACGTCTTCGGCGTGGTGAAGGGTCTTTTGAAATTCAAAAAGACCCGATACCGAGGTCTGCGAAAACAGACCGCAAAATTCAATATCATGTTCGCGCTGGCGAATCTGATTCTGGCTGACAGGCCCTGCCTGGCAGCTTGATTCAGTGTGCTGCGTGATATGAAATAGAAAAGTTTTCCACAGCAAATCAATCATTCGGGCAACGCCCGCTTAATTCTTGCCTGTTATGCGGTGTTGCCTTAGGTGTTAGGTGTTAGTTTTTTGATCATTCTACCACCTACAACCTACTCCTTCGGCAGCGTGATCGTCACCGTCGTCCCTTCTCCAATCGAAGAGCAGACGTCGAGCCGACCTCCGCAAAGCCGCCGCAGGCGGTCTTGCACGTTTTTGAGGCCCACGTGGTCATTGTCCTTCTGCTCCAACAGGGCCGGGTCGAACCCGCAGCCGTCGTCTTCCACGGTGATCTCATAGCGGTCGTCAAATTCCCTGGTTCGGATCGTCACCGTGCCGACGCCGCTCTCCGAGCCACGGATGCCGTGGGAGACCGCGTTCTCCACGATGGGCTGGAGGGTCAGCGTCGGGAGCATCATGTCCTCGCAGGCAATGTCCCAGACCACCAGCAGCTCGTCCCCAAAGCGGAGCTTTTGCAGGGCCAGATAGCTCTTCACGTGCTCCAGCTCCTGCCGGAGCGAAATGGGCTGTTCGGTCTCGATGAACCGCATATTGTGGCGCAGGAACTCGGAGAATTCGTCCACCGCAATCTCCGCGGCCTGGGGATCGGTGTGGATCAGATCCCGGATCACCGTCAGAGAATTGTACAGAAAGTGCGGCTTGATCTGGGACAGCATGAGCTGAATGCGCTGCCGCTCCCTTTGCTCCTTCACCAAAAGCTGCGCCGTCTGCAAATGAGGCCAGAGATAATAAAGGGTACAGCAGCCCACGATGCCGATGGTCAGAAAGGTGACAGGCTGCACGGAGAGCCCGACGCTGTAGTCCAGCCAGATGGAGATCAGAATGATCGGGACCAGGGCGATGGGGATCCAGATCTCCTTGCCCCGTGTCTTCCGCGCCTTGCGGACAGACAGGACTACCAGCCCGGCCAACAGCAGCAGACTGACGATCAGACAGGTTTTTTGCAGCGGCCCGCTGTGATACCGATTGTTTTCAATATAGAAGACGAGCCGGGAGAACAGCGGCGTCAGGTAGAGGGCAGTGTTGAGCCCCACCAGCACCCAGGCCTGCCGGAAGCCCCCCTTGGGCTCCACCATGTAGAGGAGCAGCAGCAAAATGATCGGCCGCAGAATATAACCCAGCATCCCGGTGAAGGTTCGGGAAAGATCGCCCAATTCCAATTGAGAAAACAGCTCGTCCAGATAGTTCTGGGCGATCAGGAGGAACACTAGCGAAAGCAGCGCGAGAAAGACCCGCTTCTGCTTCGGCTTGAAATAGGCGTCCACCCAGATGGCAAAGGCCAGCGCCCCCACCTGGATCACGAGCGGCATGATCGCCATCAGCGTATAGGTGGTCTGCTGATCCAGCTTCAACGTAAACACGTCGCATCCCTCCTTTTGATGAACAATATAGCAAACTCAGAACGGCAATTCAAGAATTTCAAAAAAATTTTTTTGAAAGATAAAAAAAGTGCCACAAGTGCCACATCTGTGCACTTTGTGTGATATAATATAAGAAATTTAAAAGAAGAAAGGAAACATACCGTGGAAAACAAATTTGCAAGATTTATGCGAAACACCGGACCTGCGCGCTTTTTCCTGCCCCTTGGTATCCTTCTGATTGCCCTCGGCATCTTTCTGATGACGCTCAATACGGACAGCTATCTGGAAACGGTCGGCAAGGTTACCGAGGTCTATGAGCACCGCAACCTCGAAAACAGCCTTGTGTACGACATTACCTTCACCTACACCGTGGAAGACAGGGAATACACAGGCAGATTCGACGAAATGACGGAGGAATCTCAGATCGGCGAGGAAATCAAGGTGTTTTACAGCCCCGAGGATCCCTCCCAGATCACCAACTCCAAGCTTGGCGGCATCATCGCGCCCATCATGGTCGGCCTCGGGGTTCTGGCTCTGGGCTTCGGCGTGTTCAAAACGGTAAAGGCCTTCCAGTACCATGACGGATAATTTGAGCTGCTCAAGGACAAGCACGGCTTCGTCCTCGGCGGCATGGAAGGCGCGCGGTACAAAAACTACGAGATTATGTTTGAAAAGGGTGACAAGATCTTCGTCTATACCGACGGTGTGCCGGAGGCCACCAACGCCAATACAGAGCTGTTTGGAACGGACAGAATGATCGATGCGCTCAACTCTGCACCGAACGCAGCTCCGAAAGAGATCCTCAAAAACGTCCGCGCATCGGTCGACGCATTTGTGGGCGCAGCCGAGCAGTTTGACGACCTGACAATGGTCTGCGTGGAGTACCTGGGACAAGCATAACGGACGCGGCGAGGAAAGCTGTATAAATCACCATGAACACAAGGAGTGTTGTTATGGAACAGTCAATTTACAGAAAAGAAAGCCTGGAGCGGGTTTCCTCTCCGGAGCAGCTCAACGATTACCTGCACGTCACCTCACCGGCGATCTGGATCGTGTTAGCGGCGGTGATCCTGCTGATCGGAGGTCTGTTTGTTTGGAGCAGCGTCACAGCGGTGGAGAGCTATGCCGGGGGGATCGCCGAGGTTCGCGGCGGCGTGCTGACCCTCACCTTTGACGACGCCGAAAAGGCCGCGAACGTCGAGGTCGGCATGGACGTCAAGGTGGGCGATCTGACGGCTCCTGTGCGCTCCGTCGGTCAAAGCGAAGACGGCGCGTGTATTGCGGTGGCGGAGATCGCATTGCCAGACGGCGTCTATGAGGCTCGCGTCGCCTATAAGCACACGCAGATCATTGACCTGCTGTTCAACTGAGGTGGCGCCCATGAGTAAGCAGATCAACAAAGTGGTCAAGGTGCCCGTGGTCATGCAGATGGAAGCGCTGGAATGCGGCGCGGCCAGCTTGACCATGGTGCTGGCCTACTATGGGAAATGGCTGCCTCTGGAGCAGGTGCGGGCGGATTGCGGCGTATCGCGCGACGGCTCGAACGCCAAAAATCTGATGAAGGCCGCCCAAAACTACGGCATGCAGGTCAAGGGCTTCAAGGCAAGCGTAGACGCCATCCGCAAAAGCGGCAGCTTTCCCTGCATCATTCACTGGAATTTCAACCATTTCGTGGTGCTCTGCGGGTTCCGCGGGAACCACGCCTATCTCAACGACCCGGCACGCGGCAACGTCAAGGTAGGGATGGAGGAGTTCAGTCAAGCCTTCACCGGCATTTGCCTCGTCTTCTCCCCTACCGAGCGCTTTGAACCGAGCGGAAAGCGGAAGAGCACGCTCGACTTCGCACGCAAGCGTCTGCGCGGAGCCGGATCTGCCGTGGCCTTTGTAGCGGTGACGAGCATCATCGGCTATCTGTTTACCGTCGTCAGTCCCGGCTTTTCCCGCTTTTTTATGGATCGCCTGCTGACCGGGGAGAACCGGGAGCTCCTGACCCCCTTCATCATCCTGCTGGCGGCACTGAGCGGCCTGCAGATTCTTGTTGCGGCAGTGCGGTCGGTCTACTCGCTCAAGCTGGGCGGCAAGATGGCCGTCGTCGGAAGCAGTACCTTTCTGTGGAAGCTGCTGCGGATGCCGATGGATTTTTTCTCCCAGCGCCTGGCGGGTGACCTCCAGCTTCGGCAGCAGGCCAACGCTACCATTGCCGAAACCATGGTGAACACCCTGACGCCCCTCGTTCTGAGCGCAGGGATGATGGTATTTTATCTGGCCGTCATGCTTCGCTACAGCCCGCTTCTGACGCTGGTCGGCGTGCTCAGCATCGCGCTCAACCTGTTCATGAGCCGGTTGATCTCCCTAAAGCGAATTAACGTCACGCGCGTCCAGAATCGCGATGAGGGCAAGCTGGCGGCCGCCACGGTCTCCGGTATCCAGATGATGGAGACCATCAAGGCCAGCGGCGCGGAGAACGGTTATTTTCAGCGCTGGGCAGGCTTCCAGGCCTCGGTCAACGCGCAGTCCGCCCGATTTGCCGAGCTCAATCAATATCTCGGCCTGATCCCCGCCTTTGTGTCCACCCTCGCCAACGCGCTCGTGTTGGTTTTGGGCGTGAGACTCTGCATGATGGGTCAATTCACGCTCGGCACGGTAACGGCTTTCCAAGCTCTGATGGTCTCCTTTATGAACCCTGCGATGGCCATGATCACGGCGGGGCAGAACATTCAGGAAATGCGCACACAGATGGAACGCGTGGAGGACGTGATGGAATATCCGGACGACGCCCTCTTCTCCGACACGCCGGTCAGCGAGGACGAGGACTATGACAAGCTCAGCGGCGCGGTGGAGCTCCGCCACGTCACCTTCGGCTATTCCCGGCTGGCTCCGCCGCTGATCCAAGACTTCTCCCTCAATCTGAAGCCCGGCGGACGGGTCGCGCTGGTCGGCGCCTCCGGCTGCGGAAAGTCCACGATCTCCAAGCTCATCTCCGGGCTCTATCAGCCCTGGGAAGGCGAAATTCTCTTTGACGGGAAGCCGATCTCCGCGATCGACCGGGCAGTGTTCACCGGCAGCGTGGCCGTGGTGGATCAGGATATCGTTCTCTTCGCGGACACCATTGCCGACAACATTAAGATGTGGGACGACTCCATTGAGGACTTCGAGATGATACTTGCGGCGCGTGACGCCCAGATCCACGACGAGATCATGCTGCGGCCGGGCGGTTATCGCGGCAAGATCACCGAGGGCGGGCGCGACCTCTCCGGCGGCCAGCGCCAGCGTCTGGAGATTGCCCGTGTGCTGGCGCAGGATCCTCGCATTATCATTATGGATGAGGCGACCAGTGCGCTGGACGCCCGCACGGAATACGAAGTGGTAAAGGCCGTTCAGGATCGCGGCGTTACCTGCATCGTCATCGCCCACCGGCTCTCTACCATCCGTGACTGCGATGAGATCATCGTGCTCGACCGTGGGCAGGTCGTGGAGCGCGGTACCCACGCCGAGCTCTTTGCCAAGGGCGGGTATTACACGGAACTGATCACCAGCGACTGAAGGGAGGCGGACTGCGATGGGTTTATTTGACGAACAGATCCAACAGCGCAAGCAGAAGGATCAGGAGCTCTTCGAGGACTCCATGTTCAACATGGCAGCGTCGGTGCTCGGAACCTACGGCGCCACAGCGCTTCGGGACGACCGCATCATCACCAAGGCCGCCATCGACGAGATTCTGAAATACTACCACTATAAAGGCGCGGACATTCCCGCCTCCGTCAAATCGCCGAAGGATCAGATCGAATATGCACTGCGGCCGCACGGCCTGACGTATCGCGCGGTCACACTCTCTGAGGGTTGGTATCGGCGCTCCTTCGGGCCGATCCTGGCCTACATGGCCGACGATGGGATGCCGGTAGTACTGCTGCCGAAAACCTTCGGCGGCTACGCCTGGCGCGACAAGGACGGCAGCAAGGTCACGGCAAACAAAAAGACCGCCGCCGCGCTTTCGCCGGATGCGATCTGCTTTTACCGTCCGCTGCCTCAGAAAAAGCTGGGCATTACAGACCTGTTCAAATTTATGAAGGGCTGCCTGAACTGGAGCGACTACGCGCTCGTACTCGGGCTGACCCTGCTGGTGACACTGGCAGGCAAGATGCTTCCCAGGCTGACCCGCCTGCTGTCCGGCTTTGTGCTGGAGAGCGGCAGCGGGGTGATCCTGTGGAGTACGGCGATCTTCATGCTCTGCGTACTGATCGCCTCGCAGCTGCTGAACGCATCGCGCGGGATCGCCATGACGCGGCTCCAGATCAAGGTCGCCATGCCGCTGGAATCCGCCATGATGATGCGGCTCATGAGCCTGCCGGTCCCCTTCTTCCGGCAGTTCAGCGCAGGCGATCTGGCCAGCCGCAGCGGCGCCATCAACAAGCTCTCGACGATCCTGCTGGGCGGCGTGTTCTCCGCTGGCATAACGGCGCTGGTCTCGCTGCTCTACGTCAATCAGCTCTTTGCCTACGCACCAGCACTCGGCGGGCCGACCCTTTTGATCATCCTTGCCATGGTGGCTGTGACGCTGCTGACCGGCTTTCTGCGGCAGAAGCAGGCGCGACTATACATGAAAAGCGCCGCCGAAGAGGCTGGCGTCAGCTTTGCCATTCTCTCCGGCATCCAGAAGATCAAGCTCTCCGGCGCGGAGAAGCGAGCCTTTGCCCGCTGGGCCAGAGTCTACGGCGAGAGCGCCGAGACAGCCTACAATCCGCCCATGCTTTTGAAAATGCAATCTGCGCTGGTGCTGGCGGTGTCCCTGCTGGGGACGGTATGGCTCTATTACGAGGCCGTTCGCTCCGGCGTGAGCGCCTCGGCCTATTTGGCCTTCTTCGCGGCCTATGGCACGCTGACCGGCGCGTTTACAGCCTTTGCGAATCTGGCGACCCAGGCGGCACAGATCGCACCCATCCTGGAAATGGCCGAGCCGATCCTGAGCACGGAGCCGGAACGCTCGGAGTGCAAGGAAACCGTGGCGAAGCTCTCCGGCGGCATCGAGCTCTCAAACGTCACCTTCCGCTACGCGGAAAACAGTCCGTATATTCTGAACGGACTCAACCTCCGCGTCAAGGCGGGAGAATATCTTGCCATCGTCGGCAAGACCGGCTGCGGCAAGTCCACGCTGATGCGTCTGATGCTGGGCTTCGAGACCCCGGAAAAGGGCGCGATCTACTTTGACCGGAAGGACATGCGCTCACTCGATCTCCAGTCTCTGCGCCGTAAGATGGGCGTTGTGACACAGGACGGCAGCCTGTTTACAGGTGATATTTTCTCCAACATCACAGTATCCGCGCCGCAGCTCAACCTGGATCAGGCTTGGGAGGCTGCGGAAATGGCCAGCATTGCCGACGATATCCGCGCGATGCCAATGGGGATGCACACCTTCATCAGTGAGGGACAGGGCAGCATCTCCGGAGGGCAAAAGCAGCGTCTGATGATCGCCCGCGCCATTGCTCCGAAGCCGAAAATCCTGCTGTTCGATGAAGCCACCAGTGCGCTGGACAATAAGACGCAGAAGCAGGTGGCCGACGCCCTGGCGGGTCTGAAATGTACCCGCATCGTCATCGCGCACCGTCTGTCTACGGTACGAAACTGCGACCGGATCATCGTGCTGGACGGCGGCATCATCGCCGAGCAGGGAAGCTACGACGATCTGATCCGAAAAGGCGGTATCTTTGCAGAGCTGGTGGAGCGCCAGAGAATCGACGTTTAGTTATTCTTCCCGATAGCGGAACCGATCATTCGTTTCATAAGTGGAGAATTGCATGAGGAAAAGCAGTTTGTTTTCCCTGCGGCTTTGCCGCGAATATCCGGGTCGTCCTGCAATTGTCAGAAACGGCGGTAGCTGCTCCTATGAAGATAGTCTACCGCATTGTCCACGGCGCGACTAACTATCCAAAATATTTCTATTAGTGAACAAGAACTCGCCGGCAGCTTTTCATTTTCGAAGCTGCCGGCTGCTTTTTTCTGCGGATCATGACGCCATGTAAATATATAAAACGCCGAGTTTGATGTCAAGGGGACGGGCCAAACAGCTCGTGCAGCAAATCGGCAATGGCACTGACATAACGGTTTCAGTATCTCAGGCGTTCCAAAGTAACCTCGTGGAGCCACGGATTCTGTTTTGCCTCATGCACGCACCAGTCGCTGAAACGCTCGATGCTGAAAATGATGATATGAGTATTGTAAAAAGCATTGATGCTTTCCAGCGCATAATAGACCTTTTCGATTTCCTCTTTTGTGTATCTTGCGTCCATTGTATGCGGCCAGAGAAAGACATACGTCGCATCGTCCGTCTCAACAAAGAGGTCCACAAGCACCTTCTGCCCTTCTTCTGTATCTAACAACATGGATTTATGTATGCTTTTGGTTCGTGATTCTCTGTAATGCTTTAGATAGTCTTTTTGAGCCAGGTCAATGAATCGCTTACAAGCCGACTGAAACGCAGGCAGCGCCACAGCGGAATCTATATCGTTCATCACATAGGCAAGCAGCCTGTCAGGCTCGGCGACCTGCAATGCCTGTTTTCCGCAGGCATATCGCGCCCAGGAAGCAAAATAGCTGTTTGCCAAATGATAGGTGGACTGTTTTCCACTCTCCGTCTTTAGTGCACGAACATATCCGTGCTGAATCAGCGCTTCCAGGTACTTCCCGCATTTGTTATTTGGAAAGCAGATGTCCTTTGCAATCTCACCCAATCTGTGATGCCCTCCGGCAATGCTTTTGAAAATCGGATAGTAGCTTTCCGGGCTCCGGAACGACTGCGCAAGCCAGGCAGGAAGCGTATTCGTGAACGCTGAATCATAGGCAAGCAGCCGATTCACGTTTTCTTCAAAGCTGCATTTTTCATCAAGTTCCTTTGCAATACACATTATTCCGCCCGTCAAGGCATGTAGTCGGATAATATCCTGTCTGCTGTAATCCGGAAACGCATAGAAATAATCCGCCGGCGTCTTGTAATTTACCTCGACAGATCGTTCGCTCCAGCCCAAATTATTTAAGGATATTTCACATGCTCTGACATAAGCGGTCTGGTAGATATAAGGCCGAAAAGCCTGTTTGCATTGCTGCATAACAGCAGAAGGCTCGTTTTCAAAGATCAAAAACGTTGTACGTTTGCTTCTTTGCGTTATAAACGCGGCAGCTGCCTCAGTCCAGTCTGAAAACGCTGCGGCGTCGGGAACATATTGCAAACGAAAAGCATCAAGTGCCTCTCTTTCAGACAGTTTATCAAAGGATAGATAGAACGCATTCGCGTGGGACCTGACATAGTCCTGCGCGATTTTTGTTTTACCGCTCCCCCTTGGCCCGCTGAGGTAGAAGATGCGCTTGTTCTTGTCCCGATTGATGTTCAAAAGAGCTGCCTGTCTGGAGAATTCAATTCTGGTTACTTCTTTTTTGTTCTCAAATGTCACCATAATCATCCTATCGTGTTATGACTTTATCCAAATATATCACAAAAGATTGAAATATTCAAGAAATTCTCCAAATTGCACTCTCAAAAAATGGCGAAAAACAAGGAGTTCTAACGTTCACAGATAATTTACAATTAAATGGCCCCTACTTTTTAACGTAAAACAATCTATCATATGAAAGGAGAAAAACAGAGTCTCTCAGCTGTACCTTGAAAATTGAATACCCGTCCGATGAGGATATTCTGCTATTACGTGTATGCGGCGACCTTCCGTAAAGAAGCGAGCGTGCCGGGAAGCAGCAACGGTGCGGTGGGATTCCGGGCCAGGAATGACATCGGGTACAACGGGAAACAACCATTGTTAGGAACCATGCAGATTGGATGACCTTGAGTTGTTTAGATGACGTCATAATGGCGTCATTACGCAACGCTTCAACGGCGATTGACGTCAATTTGACGCCAATGCTTTTTCATCTGGTAAAACGCTCCGTAAGGTATCCATTTACTCCAACAGGCCTGCGGTACACAGCCAGACCGGAGGGTTTTAACCCTGCGGGGGCTGTGTCTCGTGGTGTAGCAAGCAACGTATCGTGGGGACACGATACAATTTCTCAGGGGGGAACTCCCCTGTAACCCCTTGATCTGGAGGTGAAGAATGAAGAAAAGAACGAATGAAATCAAGATCCGTCTCACTGCTGAAGAACTGGCGGATCTGAACGCAAAGGCCAAGCAATCCGGCTTTTCCCGGGAGGAATTCTGTCGCCGAGCAATCACCGGGAAAGAGGTCAAGCAAGCGCCGTCACCCGACATTCCGATCTTGATCCGGGATATCCGCCGGGCTGGCTACAATGTGGAACAACTTTTGAAGATTGCGGAAAGCACACACCTGATCGACGCACCACAAATGCGGAAGGTGCTGGTACAGACCTATCTGGCAGCGGACGCCATTTTAAACGCATACGTGATGAAGGATTAAGACGAAAAGGGGTTATGCACGATGACAGGAGAAAGGAAAAGAATGGAAAACGAATTGAACGAGAGAAATGAAACAAACGAGGTCAACCAGCTGACAAAAAAGCAAGTTGCTGACTGGATTGCGAAAGACAAGATCAACGAGGTGGCCTTTTGCCAGGAGCTGTTGCAAGAAACCCCTATGATCTGTTTCAAAGGCAGCTTCTTCACCGTGGACGGGCGTATCAGCGACGAACGGAG
>JAEEGH010003403.1_pt1 | contig 41858 bp, 33 predicted proteins | sample 9134181 | NCBI WGS metagenome assembly JAEEGH01 (sample SAMN16246544, study PRJNA631951) | gut metagenome | biome: gut microbiome; feature: rumen; material: DP-attached | host: Bos | place: Iran: Karaj | collected 2018-10 | reverse complement strand
GTGAAGTGACAGGTGGAAGTCCTGCAGCTGCTTAAGTACTTTCTCGGTATCTACACCAATCTCTGCGTAGCGCTCTTTCGCTACCTCATAAGCCTTTGAAATAAGTTCTGTTTTCATTGTCTTGGTTTTTTTGAAATTATTGAATTGGATTTGTTATCTATAAATTATATAAGAATTATGCATTATCCTTTCTTTGCAACGATTTCCTCAAACTTCTTGAAGGCTGCATCCCACTCAGACTTATCGGCTGGTGTGAATTTCTTCAGCTCCAAGCTGTTTGCGATAACCTTACGCATGTCCCAAAGATCTTTTACCTCACCAGCAGCCTTTGCCTGCACCATGATGTTTCCGAGCGCCGTACCTTCCTGCGGACCTGCAAGAACCTCTACACCACATGAATTCGCAGTGAACTGATTGAGGTAGTTATTCAGCGAACCGCCACCGATGATATGCAGCACCTCGATTGGGAAGCTTGCCATTTCTGTGAGATAAGAGAATACCTGGCGATAACGAAGTGCCAAAGAATCGAATATGCAACGGCATATCTCTGCGTAGCCCTGAGGCACATGCTGACCTGTCTGCTCACAGTAGCTCTGTATAGCCTCCACCATAGACGATGGGTTAGCAAACATAGGATCATCCGGATTAATAAGACTCTGGAATGCAGGCTGCTTCATGGCCTCTGCCTGCAGTTCTGGATGCGACTTAGGAGCGTCAGTCCACTCCTTACGACAACGCTCGTAGAGCCACATGCCGCAGATATTCTTCAGGAAGCGTGTTGTGCCTTCTATGCCACCCTCATTTGTGAAATTGCGATCATATGACACCTTATTTATTATAGCATCCTTCGTTTCGATACCCATCAAAGACCATGTACCGCTTGAAAGATATGCAAACTTCTCATCCTTTGCAGGAACGGCGGCAACGGCAGAACCAGTATCGTGACCAGCTACAGCAACCACTGGTATAGCTCCCAAACCGGTCTCTTTCTGAATGGCATCGGTAAGGGTGCCTACGAGGTCACCAGGATTTACCATGCGTCCGAACTTGTTCTGGTTAAGTCCCAAAGATGCAAGCAGACGTGGGTCAAGCTGCTTAGTGCGAGGATCAAGCAACTGTGCCGTTGAAGCTATGGTGTATTCACATACCATGTTTCCTGTAAGCATATAGCTCAAGGCATCAGGTATGAAGAGTATCTTCTGTGCATTCTTCAGGGCGCTGTTGCCAGCGCGCTTCATTGCATACAGTTGGAAGATAGAGTTGAAGTTCAGGAACTGTATTCCCGTAACTCCATATACCTTCTCACGTGACATCACGTTATCCAGATAATCCTCCATTGCGTCAAAGGTATGAGGATCACGGTATGCTATTGGCTGGCTGATGCTGCCGTCCTCTGCTACACATACGAAGTCAACGCCCCATGTGTCTATACCGATACTCGTAATCTGGATATTCTGCTGCTTAGCTTTCTTCAGACCCTTGATTATCTCATAATAAAGGGCATAAATATCCCAGTAGAAGTGACCATTCACCTCTATCAGATTGTTGTCGAAACGTGTGAGCTCTTCCAGCTCAATTTTGCCGCTGTTAAGTGCACCTATAATGGTGCGTCCGCTGGTTGCACCAAGGTCAACAGCAAAGAAATACTTCTTCTCCATTATATTTTAATAGTGTTTATAGTTAGTTCTGTTTTTCGAAATGTGCTTTCGTATTAAACTTTTGGTCGTTTTTTCATTAGATTCACAAATCGAGTACAAAGATAAGAAAAAAAAATGAATTAAACCCAAAATTAGAAGCAAATCTTTAGAAAACATTTCTTTTTTGTTTTTTTTTAGAAAAAAACGACTAAAAAGTATCTGTTATTACTACTTTTTTATTATCTTTGCATTCAAATTGCAAAGTAGAGATTACATTTGTTTGTTTACAATCTGAGTACTTAAAATCTATAATTACTATAAAAAAATAAAATGTCATTAACTACTATTATCGTAATCGCCTTCGTCATAGGCTATGCATTCATAGCACTTGAAAGCGTAACAAAAATCAACAAGGCGGCCATTGCCGTACTTATGTGTGTAATATGCTGGACTCTGCTTGCCTGCGGTTTTGAAGGTCTAAACCTTCCTGACTTTGAACTCGGCGAGGCAATCGAGCGTAACCTCGGTGAGGCTGGTACCACATTATTCTTCCTCATGGGTGCGATGACTATCGTTGAGATCGTAGATCAGCATGGGGGCTTCAACTGGGTGCGCGGCGCACTGGCTTCTAAGACAAAGCGTTCTCTGTTGTGGAAGATAGCCTTCATGACAGCGATACTTTCTGCTGTCCTTGACAATCTCACCACGTCTATTGTAATGATTATGATTCTGCGTAAGCTGGTGCAGGACAAGCAAGACCGTATATGGTATGCCGTATGTGTCATTATAGCCGCAAACGCTGGTGGAGCATTCTCCCCTATCGGTGACGTAACTACCATTATGCTCTGGAATGGCAAGATGATTACCGCACTTGGTGTTATCTCTGAGATTATAGTACCGTCTTTCATCGCTTTCATCGTACCTACCGCTGTCATGCAGATGCACCTTAAGGGCGCATTGCCAGAGGTACATTCCGACAAGCGCGAGGTAGAGATAAGCCACATAACGAAGAACCAGCGCATACTCATCTTCTGCCTTGGTGTCGGTGGTCTGTGCTGCGTACCAGTATTCCACACTCTCACGGAGCTTCCCGCCTTTATGGGTATTCTCGGAGTGCTCGGTATCCTATGGTGCGTCACGGAGATTATCTACCGTAAGAAAGAGGAGCACGACCCTATGGCAAAGCGCGTCACCAACATGCTTTCACGCATTGACCTCTCTACAATCATGTTCTTCCTCGGCATACTGATGGCTGTTGCCGTACTCAGCGAAATCGGTGTATTGGAGGCAGTCGGCAAATGGCTCGACCAAGCTGTAGGCAACGACTATCTCATTACTGGTGCCATCGGCATCCTATCTTCTATCGTTGACAATGTCCCACTCGTTGCCGGTGCCATGAAGATGTATGCCATCGATCCAAACTCTGTCAACCTTGCCGTTGACGGTATCTTCTGGCAGTTGCTCGCATATTGTGCCGGTGTTGGCGGTTCTATGCTCATCATCGGTTCTGCAGCAGGTGTCGTTGTCATGGGATTGGAGCGCATAAGCTTTGGCTGGTACATGAAGAATGTTACATGGATAGCTTTCGTAGGCTATGTTGCCGGCATCCTTTGCTACTGGTTTGAGAAAACATACATTTTCTAAATGGACGAACAATTATTTTTCGCTATAAACGGCGCCCACAACATCTTTTTCGACCAGCTCATGTGGCTGTTGACCGGCAAAGTGGTGTGGGTGCCGCTTTACGTTTCATTGCTCTATACAGTATGGCGCAACTACTCATGGCGCGGTGCAGTCGGAGTTTTGCTGATGGTTGGCATTGCCATGCTCTTCACAGACTTCTTCAACTCACAGTTCCTGCGTCCCTGGATTGGCAGATTACGACCAAGCAATCCTGAAAATCCAATAGCGCCATTGGTGCATATCGTAAACGGACGTTCAGGCAACGGATGCGGTTTCCCTTCCGCACACAGCGCCAACATGTGGATGCTCACACTTGTCATTGCCCACTGGTTACGAGACAAATGGCTGACCATTGCCATGTCAATACTCACCATAGCGATATGCTATTCACGCGTTTATCTAGGATTCCACTATCCAGGCGACATCCTAGGCGGACTTATCCTTGCCTTGATTGTAGTTATTGCACTCAGTTGGTTTCACCATAGGTATCTGCACTTCACACCTACCGAAAAACCACGACAAACATGGGTACCAATCACGGTTATAACAATAACGCTGCTATGCTTCATCATAGCAGCGTTTTTATTTTAGGTGGGTTCTAAAATTCCCACGAGTTAAATTAGTTAATTACATGAGTAACATTATGTCAGATTTTTGTTTTCTTTCGGTGCAAACTGTTAACTTCTGCGGTCACATAGCCCGCTATGCTCCCTTATCAGTTAACATTTTGCCCTCGAAACAAATTCAAAAATCTGACAGTGGGAATTATTAGAACCCACCTTTAGACATTTCACTATATTCCTTACGTACTTACTACTTGGTATAACCATCTATAACATATTATTTCTTCAAAGAGTATAATGCAACCACTTCTATATATTAATTATCTGGAGGAGATATAATACTATTGAACGAATAAACAATTATTAAATCAAAGTCTATATAATTGCATAAAAAACGGTGGATACACATATGCGTATCCACCGTTTTACTTATTGTTTCAAATAATCTGTTATTACTTTTCTTTAGAAGAACATATAACGATTATCCTTTATGTCTGCCTTGATGTAGAGTTCCTGCATGAAGTTACCTGCCATCTGCATAGCACGCTGTGCAAGACGCTGAAGATAAGACTTCTCATCATACTTCAGAGCGAGGCTTCTCTTATCCTTTACCTGGAACATGTAGACACCGCCCTCACCCTTTACAGGATGTGAAGAGAACTTACCCAACTGTGTAGCTGCAACTGCACCGCTGAGGGCTGGCTCCGATGCACCTGCAACCTGAATGAATGCAGGAGCATTAAATGTAATCTGATTAACAGGAACGATCTTAGCGCCCTTTGCCTTAGCCTGAGCAATGTTCTTAACGCCATTGAACTTAGCAAGAAGCTTCTCTGCCTTCTTATCCTTGATTACCTGAGTCCTTACATACTCCTTAACCTGCTCGTTCTCGAGAGTGTAATATCCCTTCTCATTAATATTGGTAACAACAAGAACAAGGAGATTGTCATTATCACCACACTCATACAGTGGAGACACGTCACCCTTCTCGGCCTCGAACACCCACTTAAGTGCATCGTGAGAACCATGTATGCCGGCAATAAGATGCTGACCATGTGACACACCCTTCTGCTCTTCAACGACATAGCCGTTCTTCTTTGCATTCTTCTCAAGACCATCCTGTGTAAGATTGCCTGATACGAACTGAGAGAACTTGTTAAACGCCTTGCTATATGTATCCTTTGAGAATGTGATATCCTTCTTTACTACAGCTGCGACATACTTAGGCTGCAGGCCCTTACGATCCGTAACCTTGAGAATGACATTACCATTGTTGAGTGCGAGGTTACGTGTCTCACCAACAGCCATAGTGTTAATTGCTGTGATGTAAGCCTTTGTGTCAGCATCCATAGTGTTAGAGAACTGATACTGCTGTGAGGTCATCCAAGTCTTCTCGCCTGTCTGACCGTATTTCTTAGCCAGCGCATCCCACTGCGCAGCGTCAGCCTTTACAGCGTTGAGAACAGAATCTGCACGTGTGCGAGCAGCCTCTACTGTCTCACCACCAATTTGGATAGCCTGGAACTCTACAGAGTCTGGCAACTCCTGCTTAGAGATAAGACGAACGATATTAAGAGTATTGTCCTGAGCATTCTCCTTGATTGCAGTAGTAGAGCCTACAGCCATAGAATCAAGCTGATCCTGAATATCCTTAGGGAAAGCTGTCTTCAATACTGGTACGCCAAGGTATGCAATAGAGCTGCCTGACTTACGAACCACCTCTGCTGGATCTTCTGCAGAAGCAAGCTGTGAAGCAATGCTTGCCATTTCCTTATTAATAGCGGCGCGATCAGTAGCAGATGCAGCGACCTTGTAAGACACATACTTGATGTCACGTGTCTCCTCGTAGTTTCTGAAACGATTCTTCAGCTCATTATACTTAGCCTTGAGATCCTCTTCAGTAACCTTGACATCCTTATCTGCAACCATAGAATAAGGAAGGGCAGCGAGCTCGATGTTTGCCTCTGTGTTCTCCTCCAAATATGCCTGCTTTGCCTCAATCTTGTTTGAAAGGAACGATGCAGCGAGAAGAGTCTGATACTTCTGTGCGAGGAGCTGCTGGCGGAGGTTCTTCTCCATAAACTGCCAGTAGTTATATATCACACGCATCTGCTCATACTGAGGACCACCTGTCTGCTGTGCCTTCTTGTACTCGTTAAGGAACTGCTTCAACACATTTGCATCGAAACGACCTGTCTGCTGATTAACGAATGGTGTCTGTGTCAGCATTGGGTTTGTACCCTCATTAAGGATATTGCGAATCTCATCGTCAGTAACCTTCAAGCCAAGCTCTTTTGCCTCTTCGGCAATAAGCGAAGACTGTATGTACTGATTCCATACCATGTCGCGCACCTGGTTAAGCTCGTCCTCGTTGAGATTTTCCTTACCCTGTGTCATCTTGATAACATCTGAATACTGATCAACCATCTCCTGGAATTCCTGATAGGTGATCTTCTCACCGAGCACTTCTGCAATCTGCTGACGCTCATTGTTCTTAGTGGACTCGCATGAGCGCACCGCCTCTTCGGCAATGAACGCAAAGAGACCCAGACCGATGATGCTCACCAGCAGGACTCCCTTGCTTCTGATTTTTCCTAATACTGCCATTGTTTAAATTTATTTTTTGTTTTTATATTTCTTCTTATCTGTTTTCACTATGCACACTAGGCACACAAAAACGGCACAAAGTTAATAATTTTTCCTTAATTACACAACTTTTCACGTATATATTTACGCAAAAAGCATTAATTTTTATTAACGCGAACAAGTTTTACCAGTTCTATCTTTGTCTTGGTATTTTTCAATATCTTACACTCCCAATCATCAAACCGAACAACTTCGTGGAGCTTTGGAAAACTTTGATAGCGTGCAAGTATAAGTCCACCAACAGTCTTATAGTCATCACTTTCGGGTAATTCTATACCCAAAATCTCATTGACTCGTTCTATTTCAAGGCGTGCAGATATCAAATAACCACCATCGTTAGTCTTGCGGCACTCATAATTTGAAGTGTCGTGCTCGTCTTCTATCTCTCCTATTATTTCCTCAACTATATCCTCCAGTGCTACGATTCCACTAGTTCCGCCAAATTCATCAACGACGACTGCAAGACTGCTTTTCTGTGCCAACAGCTTCTCCATCAGTTTCTTCGCTGCCATAGTTTCTGGCACAAAAGACATCTGACGAACATGTGACTGCCATTCATCATCAGTTATGCGAAATAGCTCCGAAGAATGTATATATCCTAATATATGATCTATGTCTTCATCATAAACTATTATCTTCGACCTACCACTTTCTATGAACCTCTGACGCAATTCCTCCAGCGGAGCCGTCTTTTCTATGGCATTAATCTCCGTACGAGGTATCATACAGTCTCTGACCTTCGTATCAGCAAGGTCGAGCGCATTTTGGAATATTCTAACCTCAAAGTTGTCACTCTTACCTTTAACCTGTCCGTTTGGCACCTCCTGCTCTCCCGCTTCATCCGCTTTTTCTCCATCCAAGCTCTGCTGCACCAGATAGTCTAAATCGACTTTTCCGAACTCTTCCCTTACACCCTCTTGCCTCATCCTGACCCCTAAGGCTTTCAGTAAAAGGCGAGAAAGCAACGAACAGAAACGTGCTATTGGATAAAGCAACACATAGAACAACCATGCAGGTAAGGCAAAGATATTCAGTAGTGTATTTGCATTATTCTTGAAAATAGTCTTGGGAAGGAACTCTCCTGTAAACAATACGATAACAGTAGAGATGATTGTATCGGCTGTAACAGTAAAAGCCTCGGAACGACCTGAAAAGATTGTATTGTCGAACAACTTTGCAATCAATATACCATAGACGACAAGTGCTATATTATTGCCCACAAGCATAGTACTGACAAATGTATTAGGATGCTTGTAAAAAAACGTAACTATCTTGTGCGTAAAGCTACGATAATTGCCCGTCATCTCTGCCAGCATTCGGTTGCTGGACACAAAAGCTATCTCCATACCTGAGAAAAAGGCAGAAAATAGCATTGTTATGAATATGTATAATAATAAATATACGTCCATTTATTTTTTAGGTAGTGGTTGCGCAGGTGCACGTTTAGGCGTCTCCACAGAATCAGTAGAGGTTGAACCTGCTTTGTCGTCTTTCTTTCCCATGGCATCATCACGTTTGAATGAGCCTTTCGTATTCGTCACCTTATAATGTTGCATGCGTTCATCACTGGTAAAGTATGCTCCCTGCAACTCTCGCTCAGGAGTGATCAGATGCGAAAACTTGTTAGAATACAATTCATGACGATTTTGGTCCCAATACAATTCCTCGCTGCTGAATCGTAATCCGTCAACAGTTCTCACACGCACCTTACCTATAAGATGCCATAATTTCTGAGTAGTAAAATAAAAAGCCGTGTCGCACTGAATGTATGTCTCCGTATGGAACTTCTCATCGAATTGTTGCAGGAACAATCCCCGACGGAAGATCCAACGTGGCGGATTCAGTGCCTCATTGACCTCCCAACGCTCAGCAACAATTCTATATTTCATCACCCCTGAGTCACTGATTAACGTATTTATACCATACGACGTCATCACTGCCACGGAGTCACGTGGATTGATTGCAGGTGCAGTATGTTCCTTCTGCTCACCGCAAGACACGGCAAGACATAAAAGCAGCAACATGTATATGCTGCACATACTACCACGCATAACACATAGTTTCATATCGAGAAAACACAGTCTGTCGTTTAATCGAACTTCCACTTGTCAAACCAACGTTCGTTAAATGTCAGACCTATATTAATAAGGAATGTATTCTCTGTCACCATCTGCTTTGCTGCAGCACGCTGCCATTGCAGACTTATATTTATCATTGGTTTTGAACGGTTATTGTTCTTGCTCATGATAGGTATTCCCAAACCAGCGCTTACGCTAAGCTCGTCAGGACCATCCTTTCCATTGATCTTCTGGTAAGATGATGAATAGCCCAGACCGAAACGATAGCGCAGTCGGTCAGTAAAACTACGTCCGTACTCGTTCTTGCAGTACTGTCCGCCCATAGCAACCTTGTGACGATCATAGAATGCGTCTGTCTTTACGTCAGAAAGAACTTTACCAGTGGATTTATTGACGTATTCCATACTTTCAACACTGCTCCAACGCTGATAGACATAATCAAGTCCTACAAGCCACTTGCTAGCATGCTTATATGCAAATCCCAAGCCCCACTGCGTAGGTATAGCAACGGAATTGGACGCAATGTAGGTTGTTGTATCAGCTGTGGCAACATTCTTGGATATCACTGTATAATCCCAATCTGCACCCACTTTGTACCCTGGAGAGAAAGTAAGTCCCACTGTAAGTGAGTTTCTATTCTTCAGTTCTATTGTATGACTTGCACCAAAGTCAAGTTTAATAGCGTTGACATCCGTCTTATAAGACTTACTTTGGGTATTAATGCTTTGATCACTAAAGGAATTGCTAATGGAATTTGTTATATTACCAAACAAATAATTCACATTAACGCCAACAGAGAAATTGCGGAAAGGCTCCCAACCTGCGCCAATGAATATTTGGTGCAAGCCACCTGAACCTGTATATGTATTAGTAACTGTCGTTGTCTCTTGTGTAGATGGAGTCAACGTATAGTTTGGTATCGTTGACGAATTTGCAGAATAATTGTAACCGACATTTGTATATGGCAAAATACCAAATGACATGCCAAGATGCTTCAAGGCACGGAAGGAAGCAACGGCATACTCAAAATCGCCATTCTTGGCATTCTTGCTCTTTCCATTCTCCTTAAAATTAGTATTTTGCAAAGACATGCCTACATCAAACACGAACGTCAGTGAGTCTATGCTTGAGTAGGATGCTGGGTTGAGATAGTTCACCTGATTACGTTCCCTAAAAGCGACACCTACACCATTCATGCCGCGACTCATACCTATCGACTGATCGGCTATTTTTCCCAAGCCATATTGTGAGTATGGTGAATTTGTACCACTCTGCGCCATTACAGTAACTGAAGTGTAAAAAGCCATCAGAGCCGTCAAAAGAAAAGATTTCTTCATTATATCCTGTAGAGTTTTATGCATAATTGTCTGCAAAATTACTCAGAAAAAGCGAAAAAAACGAATGATTTGCAATAAAAATTGGTTATTTAAGGATTATTTGCAATATCACATCATCAACCTAAGGTTTAAGACGTGTTCTATTATTTCTTCACCCTATTTATACATTCACTTATATATCTCGGTAAGTTTTTTATCCAATTCATTACCTCTGAGTGACACGGCAATTATCTTTCCTTCTCCATCGCACAATATATTCCAAGGTATAGACTGAACACCGTATGCACTTGCAGCAGCACTCTTCCAACCTCCGAGATCACTCATGTGTACCCAGTTGTATCCACCATTGTCCACTGCACTCTTCCACTTTGTTGCATCATTGTCCAATGATATACCGACGATATTAAAGCCCTTTGCCTTATATTTCTCCCAACAGGCCTTCAGGGTTGGCATCTCCTTCATACATGGTCCGCACCAGCTCGCCCAGAAGTCCACCAGTACATAATTGCCCTTACCAACATACTCGCTAAGATGGTGTGACTTACCATTAAAGTCTGAACCCACCACGTCTGTAAATTTCTTTCCTATAAACGCCATTGACGGACGCTTGTAATCTATGTATTGCTTTACATATTTAAATATAGGATGCTTAGTATATCCTGCCCCACTTTCTGCATAGCCCTCAAGTTTTTCAAAATCCATGCCCTCACACACTTTGGTCAACAAATATGCCGGAAGACTGTTGTCCTGATTTGCATCTACAACTTTTAATATTTCTGCTGCAAAGTCTTCATCAAGGTTTGACATCTTGCTTGTCAGTTCTTTCTTTTCCTCTTCTGTCTTTGCCAGGTCATACTGTTTTTTCAGCTCCCCATACTTTTCAAACAACCCGTTTATCTTGTCTGCAAGCTCAGACAGTTTGTCATTCAGTGATGTCCCCATAGCCTTATGCGTAGCCATGTCAAGCTTTACGTCGTCCCCGTCATCTACTACAACCACGCTGTTGTTATTGTCAACAAAGACATAATACACATCACCAGACGTCCTCTCTGATTCAAACGTGAATTCACCATTGGTAACCTGTAATGTATCAACCATCTTATTCATGTTGAGATTACCTACAAGCACCTTATTTAATCCACTTGCGCCCTTGCCATGAACAACGAACTTTCCTCCCTTATTCTCTGCACATGCAGACATACAGAATGCCAACACTGTCAACACCAGGAGCGAACACTGGTATATAAGTTTTTTATTTCTCATTTTTTCTTTATTAAATAATTACTCAAGGTTATCTATCGTTATCCCCTCAAACTCAGTCATAAACGATGCTATACGAGACTGGTAATGTTCACGCTTCACTTTAAGTCTCATCATTGCAGTAAACATTTCACCTCCATTTGCATGGTGTGTCTTCATCTCATACGAAAGGATATCTATCTCATCTCTTTCCAAAGTCTTCAGCACTTCTTTTATACCTTCACGCGTAGGCGAAGATAAAGTAAGAGATATATTCTTAGCTCCGAAGTGGTTATGAATAAAGCTTACAGTCTCCAGGCACAGCACCACCAATACCGTGGCAGCTACTGCCAACCAGTACATACCCGAACCACAAGCCAGTCCGATGGCAGACGTGACCCATAGTCCGGCTGCCGTCGTCAGTCCTCTCACAACATGTTTCTGGAATATTATACAGCCTGCACCGATAAAACCTATACCCGACACCACCTGAGCAGCTATACGCGAAGGATCAAGGCGCACAAGTTCAGTTTTCACGACATCATCATAACCATATTTTGACAATATCATGAACACTGCAGCACCCAATCCTACAAGAAAATGCGTACGAAAGCCTGCCTCCTTGGCACGATACTCTCGCTCCAGCCCTATAAAGCCGCCAAGTATGGCTGCACATAATATACGTAATATAAATTCTTGTGTCATTACATCCATCGTGTTTATATGTTGCAAAGTTAATATTTTTTCTTAACTTCCACAAAAAAATATAATGACAAATGACATTTATTAACTCATATTTCGTGTGTTTAGTGGAATTTTGCAATCTCATCACCATTTACGTAAAATGAGTTTTCAAACAGCACATCTTCCGCATTATTTAGATACAGAGGATCACGCTCATCTACATTCATGGTCTCTACCCTACTGTTGGTTATTGTTATACCTTTGGCATTACATATGGAAAACCCCCATGCGGGCTGTATACCATGGGCAGATGGTTCCGGATAATTCTTTTCTCCAAACTGCGAGGCGGAACGTTTCTCACTGAAAAAGAATGGATTAATACCACGCTGATGTTTGAAATCATCAAGAGTGACGCCACCACGATACTTCACTGTTAAACTATCAATCCTTACATCGCAGACAGGATTACCCTCGCTTCCTATTATTAGACAGGCATAGCGGCAGTCAACATCCTCGGCTCTTACATTACTTATACGTATATTACGCGCCACAGACTGATGAAAACCTTTCGGTGCACGCATTCTGTCACCAAGTCGCACATAAATTGGCGAATTGCATATATCTTTCATACTAATGTTATCCACCTCTATATTCTCCATAACAGCTCCATCCACTGTTTCGAGGGCGAGTCCTCGGCAATGCGTAAAGGTACAATTCCTTATCTTTATATTACGGAAACCGCCGTTACTTTCTGTACCCAATTTTATACGTCCAGTAGGTCCGTCACCATCAGGAGCCTTATCTTTCTCCGTAAGGTTCTCACCACTCAACATCGTACCTATATCGTAGCCACTTACATGACAGTTTTCTATTAACACATCCTCTGTAGGTTTAGGACTGCCTAAAGCATAAGAACATTTCAAGACTATGGCATCATCATTAAGAGTATTCACCTTACATCCCCTTACCACAACTCGCTCACAACAATCAATATCAAAGCCATCACGATTTGTGTCAGCAACTACATTCTCTATAAGGAGATCATCCACGCCTGTAAGCAACATGGCAAAATGTCCACATTCCAAGAAACTCACGCCACGAATCGTAACACGCTGGCAATCACGCATTGCCAAAGCTTTGTTTGCCTTATTCTTCATTTTATCATGGCGTGAAGCACCACGCGACAAAACACCCGAGCCATCAATCAACCCCTCTCCCTCTATCGTAACATCATGAAGATTCTCACCCCATATCAAAGAGTTGTGCCAATGGCTATGTCCGAAATCCTGATATTTCGAGCTATTCGGCTCAGCGGCATCATACCCATTTTCTTTTGTCACAGGAGCAGCTTTTAACACTGCACCTTTTTCCAACCGAAGCGTTATGCCAGACTTCAGGTGTATGGAGTAGCACATGTACGTACCAGCCGGTATGACAACGGTGTCTCCCTCCTTCGACGCATCATCTATTGCCTTATTTATGGCAGGGGTGTCTATATGCCTCCCATCGCCCACTGCACCATAGTCTTTCACATTTACTGCTGCTATAGCAAGCGTGCATAATAACAGAAATAAAAGATTTACTGTCTTTCTCATCATAGAACTATTTGGTATTATTTCTTTTTCGACGATATATTTCCGTAATGGTTTATTTTACAGCATATCGTTCTATGAGATTTTGTGGCAGTTTCACTATACATATATTCATCGAGCGTCCATCCTCTGACAACATCGCCGACTGTATTTCTATCTCTGTGCCATCAGGTTTAAAGGTAGGATGCACATGATCTCGAGCAGTTGTCTTATGACCCGCCGTCAACAATATGCGTTCTTTAGTATGGCGATCTATGAGCCACAATTCACGTGCAAAGTCATCGCCAGCCACCCAATGGCCGTCTTGCGAACCTGCTACATGCCAAAAGTTATCGCCATCGACCTGTCCTTCTATTGTCAGTTCCCTGGTACGCATATTCACCACTGCCAACCCAGTAGGATATTCCTTCGTACCTGACGGTCCCCAATCTCCTACAGTATCAGTCACCCTTTCTTCTCTTATTGGCCTATGACCTATGAGAGCAAAGGCAAGTTCATCCTCACTTATAACAGCCTCGTGCGTAACCCAGTCATACTCTGTTTCACGATATATTGGACGCAACCCTGTACCATCTGCATTTACCATCCAAGTGCGCTGAGGAGCTTTTCCTCCTGTTTCCCAGCAGAATATCACCTCGCCAGGATGCCACGGATTACCTTGTATGTGACCGACCTTAAAGTGTACGCTCACAACAGGTTCATATTTACCTGTCAACAAATCAATCTTGCCTATGCCACCAGGACCAGCTCCCATATTACGAGGACCGAAATTTCCCGAAATGGTTCCTGATATAGGAAACTTACGAGCATATTCCTTATCTAGACGGAAATACGCCATTGTCTCACTACCATCTAATGCCATGTCACCTTCACTGCAAATCTCTGACGGAATTGTGCCACATATACGTTCATAGTGCTTCTTTCCCTTTAACTTCCCTTTCTCTGAATCAGCAAACAAACGCTCAAGATTCACCTCTACCACGTCCATGCCTATGCGGTTACCTTTCTTATCTTTTGCTTGTCGCATATAATATAGGTTCATAGACTTTCGTGCCACGCATAGCATACCTGTGAACCCTCCTTCTGTTACTTGTACGATATCACCACTTTCTTCATTAACAGCCATGGCTTCTCCTTTCACACGATCAGAGCGAAATACCACCCATTTTCCATCAGAGGTCCATTGGTTATGTGTTTGATATATCTTTGAATCACCCGTACCACTTTTGCTTGTAAGAAACACAAGTTCCACACCTGTCTTAGGATCTGTCACAACCTTACGTTCCGATGGAAATCGTGTGCCTATCTGCGCACATACCACCATTGGTAACACACCTAACAGGCATATCACCAACATTCTGTTAATTTTACTCATTGTATGAATCATATTTATTTGTGTTTTTATTTTACGCTTCCTTATATATCTCCATGTTTTACGCTAGGTGGGTTCTATAAATTAGCTTTGACAGATTTTCGGATTTGTTTCGAGGGCAGAGTGTCAGCAGATGAGTGAGCATAGCGGGCTATGTGATCGAAGATGCTGACAATATGCACCGAAAGAAAACGAAAAGATGGCTAAACGTCAACCCACACTTTGAGTATAACATTACGGTGGTAATTTATAGAACCCACCGCTATAGAAATGCACTACAAAAATACAAAGATATTATGAAACAGAACGACCTCAAAAAAGCTTTTCTAGTCCTATGCCTAAAAAACATACCAACAAAGACGATTTTCCATCTCCTTGCCACACACTCATCTTTTGCAATTGTTTCCAACCATTTGTTTGATTCTACTCCCCCACCAGAAAAACACTACGTCACGAAAACATAGATTTCCGTGACGTAGAGACAATAGTATATAAATAATTCCTACTCTTCTAGAAATTATCCATCAAGTTACAGTGTTACACCATTCTTAAAGATAGATATCTCACTGTAGCCGTTAATTTCATTACGAGCCTTTTCACCTGAAGCTACGGCAAGAACCTTGTCGATAAACTCCGGAACGAGTTCCGACATTGTCTTGCCATCAACAAGCTGACCAGCATTGAAATCTATCCAGTTGGTCTTGCGCTTATAAAGATCACTGTTCGTAGAAATCTTCATTGTAGGAACGAATGTACCAAATGGCGTACCACGACCTGTTGAGAAGAGTACCATGTGACATCCTGCTGCTGCAAGCGCCGTTGCAGCTACGAGATCATTACCTGGAGCTGACAACAGGTTGAGACCAGTTGTCTGTAAGCGATCACCATACTCAAGTACACCACTCACTGGTGCACGGCCACACTTCTGTGTACATCCAAGAGCCTTATCCTCAAGTGTAGAAATACCACCAGCCTTATTGCCTGGTGAAGGATTCTCACCAACAGGCTCTCCATGTGACAAGAAGTAGTTCTTGAAATTATTTATAAGCGAAACTGTCTGCTCAAACAGTTCCTTATTCTCACAACGGTTCATAAGTATAGTCTCCGCACCAAACATCTCCGGCACCTCTGTTAAGATAGATGTTCCGCCCTGTGCAACAAGCCAGTCAGAGAACTCACCCTCAAGAGGATTTGCAGTAATTCCAGAGAAACCATCCGAACCACCACACTTCAATCCAACACGAAGTTTGCTCACAGGAACGTCCTCGCGCTTATCTTCCTTAGCTATTGCATAAAGGTCACGCAAAACCTTCATACACTCCTCGGTCTCGTCACCCTCTACCTTCTGGGTTACAACTAGTTTGATACGATCCTTATCATAGTCACCAAGCATCGCCATGAATTCATCAGGCTGGTTGTTCTCACATCCGAGAGACAACACGAGTACGGCAGCAGCATTAGGATGCAGCACGATGTCACGCAGAATCTTGCGGGTAGCCTCGTGGTCATCCGAAAGCTGTGAGCAACCATAGTTATGATGCCATGCATGAACAGCGTCGATACCTTCAAGATTTGTCTCCTTCTCAAGGCGTTTTGCTACTTCCTCTGCAATGCCATTCACACAACCGACTGTAGGTACTATCCATATCTCGTTACGCACACCGACATCACCATTCTTACGTACATAGCCTTTAAAGGTACGATTCTCTTTTGCGATTGTAAGTTTCTCGTTCACTGGATTATATGTATATTCCAATGTTCCTGCGAGATTAGTCTTGAGATTATTCTCATTTACCCACTCACCTGCCTTAAGTGCCTTTTTGGCATGACCAATAGGATAACCATATTTTATGATATCCTCACCCTCTGCCTTATCTGCCAGAAGTACCTTGTGGCCTGCAGGGGTATCCTGAAGAAGTGTTATCTCTTTGCCGTCAATTGCAATAATCTCACCTTTCTTCATTGCACGCAGACAAACGACGACGCTGTCTGCTGGATTAATTTTAAGAAAAGCCTGTTCCATAGTTCGGATTTATAGTTTTTGTTTATTGTATAGTTTTCTATTTTAATTTCGAGGACACCTTATTATATATAATAGGTGTTATGGCGTCATATCTGTGTTCTGCGGTAGAAATCAACATTCTCCTTTGACAGAATCTCAATAGGCATGTAATTCACCGGCGTTACGTCCTTCTTCAGTATGATAGCCCTTACCAAGGCATCTACACTGTAGTATCCCTGCTGGTACCCATGCTGCGCTATCAAAAAAGATATACTACCATTTCGTACACAGCGAGCATTCTTTTCCACCATGTCATAACCCATTATCTGCACATTACGACGATTGGTACGCAAAAGGAAGTCTCCCACGAGATGCGCCTTAGAATTAAGGGTAATACAATGGTGCGTATCTGGATGCTCTGCAAAGTAAGCCTCAAGTAACTGCGTATGCAACTTTCTTGTACTCTGATATGGCAAATCAAGCACGTTAATCTTTACATCCGGAAAATGGTCTTTCATATAATGACGAAAGCCCACCTCACGGTTATCCTGCTGTTTGCTAGCCACATGCACGCCATCAAGAGTCTGTTTCATAAGCATTATCTCAGATTCCTGATTAGCTATAAGCATTAGCATCTTGGCAGCAAAATATCCACTGGCGAAAGAGTCTTGACCATAGAATGCCAGCGGACGCAAGTCTGGCAGATATGAATCAAGCATGATAAAAGGTATGTTGCGACTATGCAGCTTATCGGTAAACTGCTTCGTATAGTCAAGTTTCGTTGGCACCATCACTACCCCATCAGGCTCTGCCTCGAGTATCTTTTCATATTGTTCCTTGAAAGTGTTGATGTCATTTCGTTTATAATATTTGAAGCTGACATGTATATGGAAGTCTCGTCGTATGTCACAACATTTCTTCTGTCCTTGCTCTACCTCCTCCCAATAAGCTTCGCTTTCATGCTTTGGCATCAGACAATAGAAATCATATCTACGACTATTAGCCAATGCACTTGCATATGCATTCGGCTCATAGTTCATCTCCTCAAGCGCCCTGTTTACTTTATCCAGAGCTTTTTTCGAGACGTTAGGACGATTGTGCAGCACACGATCCACAGTTCCGGCAGAAACGCCTGCTTTCTCCGCTATGTCTCTGATTGTAATGCGTTCAGTTGGCATTTTAGTTCTATTTTGTGTTTATCCTTGACAATAAAATCCTATTGCGATTGACTTTTGGCAAGAATTGTGTCTTTACACACCATTCTAAGTGCAAAAATACTAATTTTTTCCGAATTGTGCGAATACACAGAGTCATTTTAGCAAAAAACACACAAAAAATATTTTTTTTCAATATTTTTTTTTGCTATTTCGGAAATATTTGTTACTTTTGTACTCGCAAAGTATTTAGTCGGATAATATTCTTTTAAATCAATACTATTAAATAATTTTATACATATTTATTTTATTATGGCAAAAGTCGTAACTTTGGGCGAGATTATGCTTCGCCTTTCTCCAAACGGTCAAGACCGTTTTATTCAGACCGACATCTTCCGTATCATCCCTGGTGGTGGTGAGGCTAACGTAGCAGTAAGCTGTGCCAACTACGGCCACGATGCTTATTTCGTAACAAAGCTTCCTGCTCATGAGATCGGACAGATTGCAGTTAACTCATTGCGTCGCTATGGTGTAAACACCAAGTACATTGCTCGTGGTGGTGACCGCGTAGGTCTGTATTACTGTGAGACTGGTGCATCTATGCGTCCTTCAAAAGTTATTTATGACCGTGCTCATTCAGCTATTGCAGAGGCTGATCCATCTGATTTCGATTTCGATGCAATCATGGAAGGTGCTGACTGGTTCCACTGGTCTGGTATCACTCCTGCTATTTCTGATAAGGCTGCTGAGCTCACAAAGCTCGCTTGTGAGGCTGCTAAGCGTCATGGTGTAACTGTTTCTGTTGACCTTAACTTCCGTAAGAAGCTTTGGACTTCAGAGAAGGCTATCTCTATCATGCGTCCTCTTATGAAGTACGTTGACGTATGTATTGGTAATGAGGAAGATGCAGAGCTCTGTCTCGGTTTCAAGCCTGATGCAGACGTAGAGGGTGGTGAGACAAATGCTGCCGGTTATGAGGGTATCTTCAAGCAGATGAAGGAGACATTCGGCTTCAAGTACGTTGTTTCTACTCTCCGTGAGTCTTTCTCTGCAACACATAATGGCTGGAAGGCTCTTATCTATGATGGTAAGGAGTTCTATCAGTCAAAGCGCTATGATGTAAACCCAATCATCGACCGTGTAGGTGGTGGTGACTCTTTCTCCGGTGGTCTTATCCACGGTCTTCTTACAAAGCCAAATCAGGGTGAGGCTCTTGAGTTCGCTGTAGCTGCTTCTGCTCTCAAGCACACTATCAATGGTGACTTTAACCTCGTATCAGTTGCTGAGGTAGAGGCACTTGCTGGTGGTTCAGCTAATGGAAGAGTACAACGATAGGCTCATTTACTATTTACCATGTACAATGTACAATTTTCATTTTAGCATTTAGCTATGACTCGCGAAGAAATGAAATCAAGGCTTAGGTCTTTTGCCATTCGAATCGTAAAAATGGTTGACAATATGCCTAATACCATTTCTGCGAATGCTATTGCTAAACAGATAATACGTTCTGGTACGTCTCCATCAGCAAATTATCGTGCTGCTTGTGTTGGTAAGTCTGACAAGGACTTTTTGAACAAGTTGAAAATGTGCGAAGAAGAACTTGATGAGACTGCTCATTGGCTTGATTTGATCATTGCTTGTGACATAATGCCGAAAGAACGGATGCAGGATTTGTACAATGAAAACTTGGAATTGGTAAAGATAATCGTTGCGTCGATAAAGACAATGCGTACAAAAATAGAAAATGAATAGAATATAAACTGCATGGAAATGTACAAATTGCGAAATGAAAATTGTACATTGTACATGGTAAATTGTAAATATTTTGGCAAAATTTGATAAATTCCAGGTGATGGCGAAAATCGCCGAGGCACCTATGGTTCCTGTTTTCTATAACAAGGACGTTGAAGTTGCAAAGAATGTAGTGAAGGCTTGCTACGAGGGTGGCGTTCGTGCATTTGAGTTCACAAATCGTGGTGACTTTGCTCAGGAGGTTTTCTCAGAACTTTCTAAGTTCGTTGCAAAGGAGTGCCCAGAAATGGCTCTCGGTATCGGTTCTGTTGTTGATGCTCCTACAGCTGCTATGTATATTCAGCTTGGTGCTAACTTCGTTGTAGGTCCGCTCTTCAACCAAGATGTAGCCGTTGTCTGCAACCGTCGTTGCGTGACATACTGCCCAGGTTGTCTCACACCATCTGAGATTGGTAAGGCACAGGAGGTAGGTTGCGATTTCACAAAGGTATTCCCTGGAGATGTTGTTGGTCCAAACCTCATCAAGGGACTTATGGCTCCAATGCCTTGGTCTAAGATCATGGTAACTGGCGGTGTTGCTCCAGAGAAGGAGAACCTTGAGAAATGGTTTGCTGCTGGTGTATTCTGTGTTGGTATGGGCTCAAAGCTTTTCCCAAAGGATAAGGTAGCTGCAGGTGATTGGCAGTATGTTACCGACAAGTGTAAGGAAGCACTTGGCTACTGCCTTAATGCTCGTAAGTAAAGAATAGTCTTTGACTAATTAACCATAAAACTGGAATTCGGGGAGTCTTCACGCTTTCTGAGTTCTGGTTTTTTCTTTTCTAGTAGCTAGATTGACTAGTTTTACTAGGTTAACTAGATTTACTAGAAAGGCAAGATTAACTAGAATATCTAGATAATCCCCACAAAAATAATAACTATGCGTAAATATTTATTCTTCTCCATATTTCTCTTTGCCTTTGTCTGCAGCTGTTCTACAGATCGCTCTGACAGAGATCGTGTTGATGCTCTTAATGACCATTCTTATGACTTGCGTTATAAGAATGTGGATTCTGCACGTATCTATGCCAATAAGGCTTATAAAGAGGCGGAGAAGATTGGATATAGAATGGGAATGTCTGAGGCGTTGCTTAATCAGGCTTTCTATACCATTACACGCATGGACTATGTGAAGAGTGATACGCTCCTTTCACATGCAGATTCACTTGCAGAAGATGATATCACACGTCTTAATGTAGAGGTGCAGCGTATGCGTTTATGTCAGCGCCGTTCTCAGAATAAGGATTTTTACGTTCATAAGAATGAGGCCGACAGATATATAGCCAATATCCACTCTGATATAAAGGATGAATCGGCAAGGAAACGCAGACAATATACATACGCTCGAAGTGAGTACGGTATTGTGTTGTCAACATATCTCTACTATGTCAATCTTCCTATAGAATCTTCCGAGGCATTGCTTAGCATTGCAAAAGACAAGGATATCAATCTCATGAGCGATACTGCGCAATATCTTGCCTATCTGTATAATATTGGAGCAGGTGGAATATTGCGTGAGGGTAGTGCTGCTGAAATAGCACATAAGGAATTTGACTGTCTGATGCAATGCTATATGCTTGCCCGTCATAATGGCTATCTGTTTTGGGAAGCAAACTCATTACAGTCTCTTTCCGAGCATCTTGCTAATCCAGAAGAGCTTGCAGCCTACCATCGTGATGATGATCCTTGCATACGTTATCTGAACGACGATGCCGTTCCTGACGCTATGCTCTCAGGTAACCTTGCGGAGCGCTCATTGCAATGTTTCGTAAGATATGGTGACATATACCAGATTGCCGGAGGATGGCGTACCTTGTCATCATGCTATCATAATATAAAAGATCATGAGGCTGAGCTATCATGTCTTCTAAATGCTATCGAGGATTCGCTGATTCTTCAGGCTCCCGACCTTGTGGCATCAATAAGTGAGAAGATGTCAATGGCATATTCTGCGTTAGGAGACAAGCAGGCAAGTGACTATTATCGCAACCAGTATCTTGATATGCAGGATTCTACACGTCAGGATAGACAGCTTGAGGCGCGTGCGGAGGCTCTCTCTGTCCTCGTATCACGCACACAATGGCTTATCACAGCCGTTGTCATCGTGCTTGCCATACTCGTTGTCGCGGTGGCTGTGCTTATCCATTTTCATCGCAAGAATAAAGACAGATACAAGCATAATGAGCGACTTGAGGAACTTGATGAGAATCTTCAGGCGCTGTATCTTCAAACTGAGGATGCCCTGCGAATCAACGTGGAGCAGCATGCAAAGGTGTCCTATGCCGAGAACATAATGCCGCTCATAGACCGTATGCTTCATAGTGTTGATACGGTAGAAAAAGCAGGTAGCGGAAACCTTGAGTATGTGTCGGATGTTTGTAAGTCTATACTTGAGAATAATGCTCGTCTTACGTCATGGGTGCAGTTGCGTAAGGGACAGGTCTCTCTCCATATTGAAGCTTTCCCTTTGCAGTCATTGTTCTCTATCATTAAGATGAATGTCAAGTCGTTTAGTAACAGGGGAATACAACTTTCCGTTAAAGATACGGATATAAACGTGAAAGCAGACAGAGTACTAACGCTTTTCCTTATAAACACCATTGTTGACAATGCCAGAAAATACACGCCGAAGGATGGCGAAGTGATTGTCGCTGCTACTAAATGTGATACATTTGAAGGCTATGCAGAAATATCAATTACGGACTCTGGCGAAGGTATGACGCAAGAGAAAGCAGACCATCTTTTTGACTACGGAACAATTGTCGATCAGAAGGAGAATCTCACCGAACAGAAAAGTCATGGTTTCGGACTCATGAACTGTCGCGGAATCATGGATCGTTATCGTAAGACAAGTGAACTGTTCTCGCGTTGTGAGATAAAGGCTGAAAGTGAGAAAGGCAAGGGTACGCGCATTTTCTTCCGTCTGCCTATGGCTGTACGTGCTACATTGGCTGTGCTGCTTGCTATGATTCCTGCATTTGGCTTTGCAGAGAAAGCTAATGTGATGGAGAATACATGGCCTGATTCTGTTTATAATGCCAATGTGGAAGGCCGTTATGCGGAGGCCATAAGTTTTGCAGATTCTTGTTTCAGATACATCAATGCCGAATATCGTTCACTTGAGAATGTCAATAAGGACGACACGCTGACTATTGCCTATAATGGTGCAGAACTGCGTTGGTGGAATAAGAAAGTGCCAGCAGATTATGATATTATCATATATGTGCGTAATGAGGTGGCGGTATCGGCTCTTGCACTTAATGATTGGGAACTGTATGCAGCCAATAACAATGCTTATACGAAGCTTTATAAGGAATGTTCACAGGATTCAACTCTAAGCACTTATTGTGCGACGATGGAGCGTACTGAAAATACCAATAACATTGCCGTTGGTGTGCTTGTCCTGCTTTTCCTTGTCCTTGTGGCTGTGTTCTGGTGGTTCTATGTACGTGACGTGCTCCACAATCGCAAGAATATTGTGCGTGTATGTCGTGAGAAGGAAGAGGAGATTGCGAGGATGAAGCGTGAACGTGACCGTCTCTATGTTTCAAATAATGTGATAGACAATACTCTGAGCGCATTGAAGCATGAGACTATGTATTTTCCGTCACGTATCGCACAGGATAATAGTAAGGTGATGACTGCTGATGGCTTTGACGAACAGGGCGTAAAGGAGCTTTCAGAGACCGTTGGCTATTACAGAAATCTGTATTCCATGCTTTGCAGCCAGTGTACACGTAACGCATCGGAGATAACATATCCTATGCAGCCGTTTAATGTTACAGAGCTCAAGCTCGACTTTGCCTCAGATACTAAGGAAGTCAATATAATAATTGCAAACAGACAATTAATGGACTATCTCGTGCTTCTCTTGAAGCGTAAGAATAACCGCGAGACTCCTTTTGCTGAGGTTATTCTTAATGGAGGCGGTACCAATACGGAGAGAAAGTATATCACGCTTGCTATCGACTGTCCTAATGTGAGAATGAATAAGGCAGATGCCGAGGCTTTATTCTCGCTTGCCACAACGGATGTTGACTATCTTATCATCCGCCAGATTCTTCGTGAGAATGGTACTGCTACCAATGCTTTTGCCATCGGTATTAGGGCAGAAGTGACGGACAAGGGATTTGTACGCTTCCTTCTCACTCTGCTGGCGAAGTAGCATCGATAGATGTTATATTATAATTTGTGACGAGAAATTAGATATTGTAAAAAGTTTTTTTAAGTTGAGAGGTAGGGAAATCCCTTTGTCGTTATGGGGGATTTCCTTGCTGAAAGAGGGATTTTCTGTTGTTGTTTCTTCTGTTTTTCTGTAATTTTGTACTCGAATTCTATAATTAACGTAAACAATAAAACTATTAACAAAGCTAATGAAAAAAATTATTGCAGCCGTTGGGGTGGCTATGTGTTCACTTACGGCAAATGCCCAGTTCTGGGTAGGGGGAAATGTGGGTTTTTCCCGATTTGAGAATAGTTCAGAATTTGAAACTGAATCTGAGAGTGCGGAATCTAAACCAGTAAAACTGTATTTTGGTCCTAAGATTGGGTACAGTTTCAATGATAAGTGGGCGGTAGCACTATCGTTGAGCTATAGTCATGGTAAAAATGAGAATAAAGCTACGTCGGATGACTATATCTCAAAAAGCAATCAGAATTATTTCGATATCACGCCATTTGTTCGTTATTCGTTTGCTAAATCGGGAATAGTGTCATTCCATGTAGATGGTGGAATGACGTTTGGATATAGCAAGTCAAAATGGGAGAGTAAGTACAATTCTGATATGGATTATGAGAGACGAAATCCGTATTCTGATAGGGAAACGAATATGTTCAACGTAGGTTTGCGTCCTGGTATGCAGATTGATTTGTCTGACCATGTTGCTCTTGAGCTGAATCTTGGCTTCTTTGGTTATAGTTGGTATAGGACGGAGGCTTTAGACGAATATTATGATATCGAGAGAAATCATAGAAGTACAATGACTGGTAGTGATTTCGGTCTCACAGGAAATGGTGGTGACGTAAACTTGGGTGTTATCTGGAAATTTTGAAAACTAAACGTAAAGATATAAAATATTAAGCCAATGAAAAAAGTCGTAGTAGCCGTTGTTGTGGCTATGTGTTCACTCACGGCAAATGCTCAATACTGGATAGGGGGAAATGTAGGTTTTGCTCAGTTGGAGGATAGTGGAAATGAAAGCTTCTCTGCTTCGAACGATAGGCCTTTGAGATTGTACTTTGGCCCTAATGTGGGATATAATTTTAATGATAAGTGGGCATTAGCGATATCGTTAAGTTATAGTCGTTCAGAAACAGATAATAATACAAGTTACAATGATGCTTATTTTGGGGATCATAGTACAATAAATTCATTCTCTGTAACGCCGTATGTTCGATATTCATTTGCAAAGTCAGGCATGGTGTCTTTCTTTGTTGATGGTGGAATGTCGTTTGGCTGGGGAAAAGATGATACGAATAGTGTCACTGAATATACCGATGGAAAAAAACGTGATCAATCTCAGGTAGAAAAGACGAACTCGTTTAGTATTGGTTTACGTCCTGGTATGTTGATTAATCTGTCTGACCACATCGCACTTGAGATGAGTCTTGGTTTCCTTGGCTATACTCATGAAAAAAGAAAATTTGACAGAACGGATTATATTAGTGCTCATGACCCTTCATATTCAAATTCTTCTGTGACGCAAACTGATAATGGCTTTGGATTCTGTGAAAACGGTGGTAACGTGAACTTCGGCATAATCTGGAAGTTCTGATTTGTATTAGTTTTATAAACGCAAAGATGTAGAGTTTTTTCTCTTGTCTTTGCGTTTTCGCATTTGAAAAATAGCATTTAGTCGTTTTTCTGCTATAAAAAACAAAAAAATACGTTATTTATTTTGTTTTTTACTCAATTTGTTCTATCTTTGAAACCGAAAATAACGAAAATCTAAATTGTAGTTATGAAGAAGTTTGAATTAATGGCATTGCCGTATGCTCCAGAAGCATTGGAGCCGGTAATAAGTAAGCAGACATTGGAGTTTCATCACGGAAAGCATCTTGCCGGATATGTGAATAACCTGAATGGTTTGTTGGAGGAGAGTCCGTTGGCAGGACTTCCACTTGAGGATATTGTATGTAAATCAACAGGTGGAATACTGAATAATGCCGGACAGATTCTTAACCATAATCTGTATTTCGGACAGTTTTGTACGCCAAAGGCAGATAATCGTCCTATAGGGAAATTGGCTGAGGCTATTGTTCGTGACTTTGGTTCATTCGATGCTTTTAAAGATGAGTTCCAGAAGAAAGGAGCTACGTTGTTTGGCTCTGGTTGGGTATGGCTGTCAGCTGATAATGACGGCAAACTGGTTATAACCCAAGAGACAAATGCTGCTAATCCAGTTCAAAAGGGATTAAAGCCGTTGCTTACATTTGATGTATGGGAGCATGCTTATTATCTGGACTATCAGAATCGCCGTCCTGACCATCTTGCTGCCCTTTGGCAGATTATAGATTGGAATGTAATTGAAAAACGTTTTTCCCTGTAAAAAGAATTTTATAGATATATAAAAACGCAAAGGCGCAAAGATGCAGAGTTCTCGTTTTCCTCTGTGTCTTTGCGCCTTCGCGTTAGAAAAAAATCCATAGGATATATTTGTAAAAGGTGGTATTCAAAATATTAAAATTCAATCTTCATCTTGTTCGAACACATAGCCGAAGCCTTGTCGGCTAACGATGTTATGGGCATAGTCTCCAAGTTTCTTACGGAGGCGAGTAATGTTGACATTTACGGTACGATCGGTGACAATGACGCCTGCCCAAATCGTGTCCATCAGTTGCTGTCGAGATAGCACTTGCCCGCGATTGGATAATAACAAGCTCAGTAAATCAAATTCCGTACGAGTGAGACTGATTGGCACAGAGTCGATGGTTACGGTTTTACGGTCAAGGTTCATTTGCAGCCCACGATAGCTTATAAGTCGTTTTCCTAGTCGCGCTTCTACGATATTCATCACATAGTCGCCCAGTTTTTCGCAGTTGGTAATGATATCACCATAGAATGTGCCGACGGAATAAGAATACTGGTGGGCATTGACATCACGTATGATTTCTGCACGTAGTTCATCGCGCAGGGCATTGATGTCACGTTCAATTTCGAGCGAGTAATCAAGTGTGAGGTCATTTCGGCGACCGTTTACCACCACCATCATCTGCGTTAAAGCCTCGTTGACAAGGCGGAGCATTTCATGCAGACGTGTATATTGTTGAGTTGTGAAATCATCGCGACTTTCGCGTAAGTGTTGAATTGTAAGTGAAGTTTTGAAACAGGCATCGCCAACCGATTCTAATTCGCCGATCTGTCGTCGCATTATACGGATTTTATTCTTTGTCTCATCTGATAAATGCTCTTTACTGACATGTTCTAAATACTCGGCAATTTCAATCTCCATATTGTCAGCAATGGTTTCGTATTTTTCAATTCGTTCATATTGCTGTTTGAAATCCTTGTGGTTCTTTTCATCGATGAGAACACATATAAGTCCGAACATACGATGCATACGCTCTGCAAAATGTATAACTTCCTCTTGTGCTTGAAGGACTGCTATTTCTGGTGTTTGCATTACGCCGTTATTGATAAAATGCAGATTGGCTGGCTTTTTAGTCTTTTCATTTTGCTCTGGTAGTAATTTGCATACTATTCGTTCTATCTGCGGGATGAAGCCGATTAGCAAAACTGTGTTTAGCACGTTGAAACATGTGTGGAACATGGCCAGTACTATTGGCAGTCTGGTCGTCTGTCCTCCTGTAGAAGGATTGTAATTTACAATGGAGCATACAATATCGACAAAGGGATAGAATACCAATAGAACCCATACTACACCAAAGACATTGAATAACAGATGAGCCAGAGCGGCGCGGCGGGCTTCTATTCCAGCTCCTAATGCAGCGAGGTTTGCTGTAGCCGTTGTACCGATATTCTCGCCCATGACTAGAGCAATTCCCATGTAGATGGGTAGTACGCCTGTGGAGCAAAGTAGGATAGTGATAGCCATAACCGCTGCAGACGACTGTACTATGCAGGTAATCACGGTTCCGGCACCGAGAAATGCGAGGATAGTGATATAACTGCCAGTATCGAATGATGCGAAAAACGATACTACGTCGGCATTGTGTGCCAGATCCATGTCCCTTCCGACACTACTCAACATAACTAATGACCAGAAGAGGAATGCCAATCCGAAGATGAATTCACCTGCCACACGGTGATGTTTCTTATAGATGAGCACCATGCCTATGAGGAATGATGAAAACACTACTATGCTTAGATCCACATTGTAGCCCAATGACATAATCCATGCAGTTAGTGTAGTGCCGATATTTGCGCCCATAATAACGGATATGGCTTGCGCTAGCGTCAGAAGTCCTGCACTCACAAATGAAACCGTCATGACTGTTGTTGCCGATGATGACTGTACAGCGCAGGTTACCATTGTTCCTGTAAGTATGCCGTTCAGACGATTGCTAGTCATCCGTCCTAATATATGTCGCAAGCTTGATCCTGCCATCTTTTGCAGAGAATCGCTCATTGTCTTCATACCATAGATGAGCAGGGCCAGCGAACCTAATAGTCTTAATATCAATTCAATCATAATTTTTTTTTGTTCGTTTGTGATTTCTTCTGCAAAATTACATAAACATCTGAAAATGTACAAATGAGAGTGGTTACAATTAGGCTACAATTATATCGTAGTATTTGTAACTGGTAGCTATGTAAAAAAACAAAGGCGCAAAGATGCAGAGTTCTCGTTTTCCTCTGTGTCATTGCGTCTTCGCGTTTGAAAAATATTGCTTTTTACACCTTCTTCAGGAAGCAAAGCCTGTGTGTGCCCTTTTTCTTCTTCTTGTTGATGAATTTCACCACATACATACCCTTCGGCACTCGTGATATGTTAAGGGTGCGGGATAGAGGATATGAATAAAGCATTTTGCCCTGAAGATTCTCAATTACGATGACACCTTCATGTCTGAACACCTCGAAGGTGTTGCAGAGATCCCTGAGTTCAATAGAGTTGGTACGCTCAAGTACAGGGCAGTTTGCTATCTGCTTGAATTTGCGCTGAGTGCTAGGTGTTGGTTGTTGTACAGGTCTTGCTACAGGAGCATCATAGAACTCGTGTACTCCATCAATCTGGCAAGGCTTAGACTCGTTGCCATAACGGTCAACCGCGGTCACAGCATAGTACATTCCCTTTGGCACGAGGGCAGAGAGGTTGCGTGTGCCCACGATGGTGATGTTACGTGCATCGCGAGTATTTACAGGGAAGTGTGTGGAAGAATACACGTTATATGTAAGGTATGGACCGTCAGAATTGTCACGTCCTGGCTCCCATGATAGAATTGCTGATGGACGGTAGTCCTTTGCCTCGTTTACGCTTATTGAGCGTGGAGACTCAGGAATACGATAGCCGTACCAAGTCTGTGCAGGTATAAGGGAAGGGTAGGGACAGAGTGTGTTTGCCGCAAAGTCGTATATGCCCTTAGTGTTGTCTGTAAGGAACTTTGAACGGAAGTATGCGTGTCCCAATCCGTATTGGCGAAGTACGTGCAACTCACGTGTTATGTCGCTCAAAGGCCAGTTCTTTTCTTTTGGTGACATGAAGTATATGCCGAGACCCGGAGCCACGATGCGTCCGTTACTTCTTTCCTTCCAGTCGATGGCGAATGGATAGAAGTCGTTATTACGGAAATACATCATTGGGAATACGGCATCCATAAGTCCTGTCTGCATCCATTGGGCTGCATCCTGACATACGATATCGCGGGCATTCCAGCCACGAGCCCATTGTCTTGGAAGGTCTGCGTATTTGCCAAGTGGTGAACAACTTAGCATAACCCACTTCTTCTCTCTCTTTACAGCGGAATGAATAGCACGGACGATGTTCGTGATATACTGTCGACCTTGGTCTTTGTTCGCAATTCTTCCCCAAGTCTCAGGATAGCGGATGTAGTCGAGGTGAACACCGTCGAGGTCATAGCGATGTGTCAGGTCTCCACAGAAACGGGCAAGATACTCGGCTGTACCTGGCAGTTCCGGATTCATATATCCCTCTTCTCCAATCTTCTTGAGAAGGTGTGGAACTGTCTGGCGGAGGTGTTTGCAACCGGCACCATTCCATTTTCCCACGGGGATAGTCACAACCCATGCGTGGAGCTGCATACCACGTTTGTGACACTCGTTGATGGCAAATTCCAAAGCGTCGTAGCCAGGTGAAGTGCCAGGTCTGCCTGACAGACATCCGTCCCATATCTCCATGTTTGAAGGGAAGATGGTAGTTGCACGTACACGAGTCTGGATGAAGACAAGGTTGATGCCTGCCTTCTGAAGACGGTCGAGAGTGGTGCGGAGTTCGTTCTGCTGTCGGGTGATGGCCTGACCGGACTGAGCGTATGAATGAGGCCAGTCAAGACCTCCTATCGTAGTAAGCCATACTGCACGTACCTCATGCAGAGGAACGTCAACAGGCGATTGAATCGTTACGGGCGACACATTGTAATATCGTGCCTGAGCCTTTGCATTGCCGAGTGAGAAGGCTAAAAATGCAAAAAAAACTGTTAATTTCTTCATTTCGGCTGCAAAGTTAGCATTATTTGTTTGTTTTTCCAAATGTTTTTGTTATCTTTGCACGTAATTTGCAAATATTTCAGAAAATATACAATAACATTAGGGTAAAATGATAACATTTTGTATTAGCCTTGTACTCTTGATACTCGGCTATCTGTTTTATGGTAAATTTGTAGAAAAGGTCTTCGGACCTGATGATCGTATTACTCCTGCGTTGCGTATAAACGATGGGGTAGATTACATTCTTCTTCCTTCTTGGAAGATTTTCATGATTCAGTTTCTGAACATTGCGGGCACCGGTCCTATCTTCGGTGCTATCATGGGTGCCAAGTTCGGTCCTGCTGCCTATCTGTGGATTGTCTTCGGCTGTATCTTTGCAGGTGCTACCCACGACTATCTAAGCGGTATGCTCAGCATACGTAACAATGGTGCCGGACTTCCTGAGCTTGTAGGAAAATACCTCGGCAATGGCGTTAAGAGCGTGATGCTCGTTTTTACCGTACTGCTTCTCGGACTTGTAGGTGCTGTGTTCGTAAAGAGTCCTGCTGACATCCTCACAAGCATGTTTGACAATGGTATGCTTTGGATAGTGCTTATCTTCGCATATTACATCATTGCTACGATGATGCCTGTGGATAAGATTATCGGTAAGATATATCCAATCTTTGCATTCTCGCTCCTCTTCATGGCAGCAGCTTTGATGGTGGTGCTCTTCGTCAGATGGTATGATATCCCAGAGCTTTGGGAAACAGGTATTGTAAGTGTTGGTAAACTTACGCATCCTGAGACATTTACTGATGATCTCTTCCCTGCACTCTTCATTACTATTGCCTGTGGTGCAATTAGCGGTTTCCACGCTACCCAGAGTCCTCTTATGGCTCGTTGTATGAAGAATGAGCATCTCGGCCGTCCTATCTTCTATGGATCTATGATAACCGAGGGCATCGTTGCACTTATCTGGGCAACAGTAGCTTCATATTTCTTCTATGGAAATCCTGCAGGTTATGAAGTTATAGCAGCAGAGAATGGGTATAATACAAGTGCTCCTGTTGTGGTGAACCTTATATGTAACGACTGGCTTGGTGTTGCTGGTGGTATTCTTGCCATGCTCGGTGTTGTAGCTGCACCTATTACAAGTGGTGATACAGCTCTGCGTAGTGCCCGTCTTATCATTGCCGACTGGCTTCACATGGAGCAGAAGACCATTGCAAAGCGTCTGAGCATCAGTATTCCTCTCTTCCTTGCCACAATGGGCTTGCTCATCTGGCAGATGGAGAACGCAAGTGGCTTCAACGTGCTGTGGGGCTATTTCGGATGGGCAAATCAGGCTCTCTCGGTATTCACACTTTGGACATTGACCGTATATCTTGCAAAGAACCGTCCTGCATATTTCTGGGTTACTCTCATTCCTGCATTGTTCATGACTGCTGTCTGCACTTCATTCATCGTGATAAGCAAGACTGCATTGGGACTTGCACCTGAGATTGGGTATTGTGCAGCAGCGGTTATGTGTGCCGTCCTTCTTGGCATTTTCCTCAAGTGGAAGGTGAATCTGAAGCCAGAGGATAAAAAAGAAGAATAAATGTGTGTGTATACTTAACATAAACCTAAATTAAGAAAGGAATTAATAATGAAAAAGATTCTATTCATGCTCGCTATGCTAACCATGACAATGGTGGCAAAGGCACAGTTTGAGGCTGGTAAGATGTACGTGAACGCATCGCTTTCAGGTCTGAGCCTCAGTCATAACGGTAAAGAGGAGTGTAAGTTTGACGTTGGTGCTATGGGTGGCTACTTCGTTGAGGACTGCTGGATGGTTAACGTACAGGCTGGTATGCATCATCCTGGCAAGGGTGGTCGTGCTACAATCATGGGAGGTGTTGGTGGTCGCTTCTATGTTATAGAGAATGGTCTTTTCTTCGGTGCTAATGCCAAGTTGGTCCTTTCTAAAGGACATAATGACATCATGCCTGGTATTGAGGCTGGCTATTGCTTTTTCCTCAATGATAAGTTGACTGTTGAGCCTTCAGTATATTATGACCAGAGTATCAGAAGGCATAAAGACTATTCTACCGTTGGTCTCAAGATTTCTCTTGGCGTATATTTCTAAGGGAGAAAGTGTAAAGTAGAAAGTGTAAAGTAGAAAGTGTAAAGTGTAAAGAGAGGAGAAGTAAAAATAGTAAATAGCTAAATAGTAAATAAATTAGATGTTAAGTGTAGAAGAATTGACCGACAGACTCATTGACTTGAGTTTTGCTGAGGATATCGGTGATGGTGATCATACCACCCTGTGTTGTATTCCGGCTGATGCCATGGGTGAGAGTAAGCTCCTCATCAAGCAGGCTGGTATCATTGCAGGTGTAGAGGTGGCAAAGGTGGTGTTCCATCGTTTTGACCCTACTCTTGAGGTAGAGGTGTATATCAATGACGGTGCAGAGGTTAAGCCTGGCGACATCGTGATGAGCGTGAAGGGTAAGACACAGAGCTTGCTCCAGACAGAGCGTCTTATGCTGAATATCATGCAGCGTATGAGCGGTATTGCCACAATGACACACAAGTATCAGCAGGCTCTTATTGATGCCGGTACCAAGACCCGTGTCCTCGACACCCGTAAGACAACTCCTGGTATGCGTATGCTTGAGAAGGAGGCTGTGAAGATTGGCGGTGGCATGAACCATCGTATCGGTCTCTTCGATATGATTCTGCTCAAGGACAACCACATCGACTTCTGCGGAGGCGTACACAATGCTATCTCACGTGCTAAGCAGTATTGCAAGGATCACGGCAAGGACCTGAAGATTGAGTGTGAGGTGCGCAACTGGAAGGAACTTGAAGAGGCTCTTGCAGAGGGTTGCGACCGTATCATGTTCGATAACTTCACTCCAGAGGATACCAAGAAGGCTGTAGAAATCGTAGGTGGGCGTTGCGAGACTGAGTCGTCTGGCGGTATTACATTCGACACAATGATTCCATACGCCAAGGCAGGTGTTGACTTTATCTCATTCGGTGCTCTCACACATAGCGTGAAGGGACTCGACATGAGCTTCAAGGCTGCAGGTTCAGACAAACTCGTTATAAATTAAATTGCTGCTCCGCTTGCGCGGAGTGGTGGTTTGGAAAGTAAATTATCAGTAAATTATTGGGCTGCATGCGCAGCCGGAAAATTCTAAATAATTTAAAGAATGATCATCCGCAATTAGCCGATAGCGCCCCGAAGGGGCAAAAGCTCATAGCCTAGGGTACCGCCCTAGGTAGATGTATGTTGGTAATTTCGCCCTGTAGGGGCAAAAGCATTACCTCTATATTGGAGCTTTTGCCCTTGCAGGGCGAAAACTCGCTCACCAGCCCCAGGGCGATGCCCTGGGCTAAGTGCTTTTGGGCTTTCAGCCCGCCTATCACGTAATTGTAGATAATCATAAAAGAATAAAATTTACTGATAATAATTTACTGGTTTTATTTATTCCTAATTTACTTTCCTGCAAAAAGACCCACGCAAGTGGGATTTACTTTCCCCAATCTCTCCGAGCAAGCGGAGTATTCATAGACATTCCCTTTCAGATTTTTTCATGAAGAAAACATATATCTTATTATCATTATTAGCTGTAAGTTTTGTGCAGACGATGGCTTGTACTAATTTCATCGTCGGTAAGAAGGCAAGTGCCGACGGTAGTGTGATGTGTACATATAACGCCGATTCATACGGCGCTTTCTTCTCCCTGTATCATTCCCCTGCAGGAAAGCATCCTAAGGGCGAGATGCTGAAGATATACGACTGGGATACCAACAAGTATCATGGTGAGATTCCGCAGGCAGAGGAGACGTATAACGTGATAGGAAACATCAACGAGTATCAAGTCACTATCGGAGAGACCACATACGGAGGTCGTGAGGAGATGGTTGATACAACCGGTATCCTGGATTACGGCTCTCTTATCTATATCGCCCTTCAGCGTTCAAAATCTGCTCGCGAGGCTATCAAGGTAATGACCAGTCTTGTGGAGACCTACGGATATAACTCAGAGGGCGAGACATTCACCATCTGCGACCCTAACGAGGCTTGGATCATGGAGATGCAGGGCGCAGGTCCTCATGGCGTGGTATGGGTGGCCCAGCGTATTCCTGATGATGCTATCTGTGCTCATGCCAATCAGAGCCGTATCACTACTTTTGACCAGAAGGACAAGGAGAATGTGATGTTCTCAAAGAACTGCATCAAGTACGCACGCTCAAAAGGGTGGTTTACAGGTAAGGATGCCGATTTCTCTTGGAATGCTGCATACGCTGCTCCAGACTTCTCCGGCCGCCGTTATTGCGATGCTCGTGTGTGGGCTTTCTTCCGTTTCTTCGTTGACGGCATGGACAAGTATCTGCCTTGGGCTGAAGGTCGTGATAAGGATGCTGAGCCACTTCCTCTTTGGGTTGTTCCTAACAAGAAACTCTCCGTACAGGATTTGCAGATGGCGATGCGCGACCACTATGAGGGTACTCCGCTTGAGGTGAGAGGCACTATCGGAGGCGGTATCTGGGAGATGCCTTATCAGCCAACACCACTGTCTTTTGAGGTGGATGGAAAGAAATATTTCACGGAACGTCCTGTAAGTACCCAGCAGACAGGCTTTACGTATGTATCGCAGATGCGCTCTTGGTTGCCTCGCGAGATTGGCGGATGCCTATGGTGGGGTAATGACGACGGCAATATGGTGGCATATACTCCAATCTATTGCGGCAATACCGTTTTGCCTGAGTGCTACAACACCCCCGGGGCTGATGATGTAACGTTCTCTGACAAGAATGCCTACTGGGTATGCAACTGGGTGAGCAATATGGTTTATCCTCGCTATTCCATGCTCTTCCCAGAGCTGAAAGGCTATCGTGACAGTCTTGAAAGCAGTTATTTCGCCAAGCAGGGAGAGATAGAGTCAAAGGCGAAGGATATGTATGCTCAGTCGGCTGTCGATGCTGTGAAGTTCCTCAATGACTATTCCAATGCTCAGGCGCAGCAGATGCTTTCTACTTGGAAGGATCTTGCAGTTCGTCTCATTGTCCGTTACAACGACATGGCGGTGAGGAAGATGAAGGACGGAAAGTATCTCAAGACCATGTACGGACTTATCGAGCCTGTTGAGCGTCCCGGCTATCCAGCTGACTATGCGCGCAAGATGATTCAATTGTCAAAGAAGGATATGCAGGAACCGGTGGAGGAAAAGAAACCGTAACTGCCATATAGTGCCTTTATAGCTAAGAAAGAGCTTGTCCTAATCGCCATTGGGGTAGGCCCTTTTCTTTTTCCTGAAACCTCGTCGCTATGAGGGTGGGATGGAGTAGGGGCTTTATATCTCCGATATAGGGAACGGACTTGAAACGGACTTGGAACGGACCTGTAGCGAACCCAGTCTTGCGCAAGTTAGTGTAACTACTCCCCCTTGAGGGGGTGAGGGGGGAGGAACCCTCCCTTGGGGAGGGACTGGGTGGGCTTATTTTTTCTTCTGACCGTAGTACGCATTAGGACCGTGCTTACGGTTATAATGCTTCTCTACGAGGAGAGGATTCATCTTTGTCAGAGGATTGATGCTGAAACTGATGAAAGCCATCTTAGCACACTGCTCCATTACCTTTGCATTATAAACGGCATTGTCAGGAGATGTACCCCAAGAGAAAGGACCGTGGTTCTTTACGAGAACAGCAGGAGTGTGATCTGGGTTGATCTTACGGATATTGAGAATCTCATCAACGATTACGTTACCTGTCTCAAGCTCGTATGCGCCCTCAACCTCCTCCTTAGTCATATCGCGAGTGCAAGGGATAGCCTTGTAGAAATAATCGGCGTGAGTTGTACCGATGTTAGGGATATCCTGTCCTGCCTGTGCGAATGCAGTAGCGTATGTAGAGTGAGTGTGAACAACACCCTGAATGTTAGGGAATGCTCTATATAAAACAAGGTGGGTTGGTGTGTCACTTGAAGGATTGAGGTTACCCTCAACAACCTTACCTGACTGAAGATCAACAACAACCATATCCTCAGCCTTCATATCGTCATAGCTAACACCAGACGGCTTAATAACAACAAGACCTTTCTCGCGGTCAATACCAGAGACGTTTCCCCATGTGAAGATAACAAGTCCCTGCTTAACCAAATCGAGATTAGCCTTGAACACTTTCTGTTTGAGTTCTTCCAGCATAATAATCTGTTTTATAGTTTATACGTAATTTTATCCGATTTATTGTATATGTTGTAAGCCTTACAGCTTAAATTTCACTTCTTTTTGGAAACGTGACTCACTAAAGCGATAGAGGGCAGCACCTCTCTTGCTTGACAATTTGTCAACATACTTTGTCTTCTGTATGCACTCCATTGTCTTGATGCGCTTACGGAAGTTACGCTTGTCAATCTCCTCTCCGAGTATTGCCTCATAAACCTTCTGCAACTGTGTCAGAGTGAAATGCTCCGGAAGCAGATTAAAGCACAACGGCTCGGTAGAAAGATGTCTTCTGAGCTTTTCAATGGCCTCAGTTACCATGGTTTTATGATCGGAATACAGGTCAGGCAGTTCATCTACGCTCACCCACTCTACTCCATATTCCTTTTGTTGCACCTCATTATAGTCGCTCACATTGATAAGCGAACAATAGGCTATAGAAATTACACGCTCACCCGGGTCACGGTCAACAGCACCGTATGCTCCGACCTGAGTCATGTAGATATTATCAAGACCAGTCAGACTACACAAGGTTCTTGTTGCAGCCTGTTCCAGACTTTCATTTGCCTGAACGAATCCACCATAAAGGGACCATTCACCCTTACCTGGATTCATCTTTCGTTTTCCGATAAGCAGTTTCAACTTACCTTCTTCAAAACCGAAGACTATACAGTCAACAGAAATAAGTAGCGGGGTCATGCCCTCATAGTAATTGCCCATAATAAATAAAGGAGAAAAACTAAGCCAATGCAGAATTTACAATGTACGCCATAATGTACGACTTGTGAACTTCAAAGGCTGTTGATTAAATTATTAAAGAAAAAAAGTGTGAGATATATAAACTAAGGAAAGTCTTCACTATGCACATAATTGCACATAGTGAAGACTTCTTCAGTTTTTACCAGAGTACTATGTAAAGGAACGTGATAATTGCAATCACACCGAAAGCACCGATGTTGAATACCTTATCAGTCTTGAAGATATTCAGGTCAATAGCTACGAGCTTTGGATCCTGAACTGAATCAAGTGCATTTGAACGGAGGTAGAATCCGATTGTTGCCGTGATTGCAGCAAAGAAGATCATTGCACCTGCAACTCCATAAACAGCAAGTGTCTCGCTGAAGAATGAAGCTGCGAAGAGTGCGATTGATACAGCAGCAACAGCGAAGAGGACATTGCTCCAGAAGAGCTGAGTCTTTACTGTGTGCTCGTCAAGTTCATCTGCTGCTACAGACTTGTTGCTCTTAACTGAGATAAGAACGAAGAGGACAACGAGACAGATGAATACATAACCAGAACGAACAAGGAATGGAACGTCAGGCAATGTGAACTTGAAGAGGATTGAGAATGCGAATGTACCGATAGCACAAACAACAGCTGCAGTACCAGAAGCACGCTTCCAGAGAAGTCCGAGACCGAAGATTACAACAACACCTGGATATACGAATGCTGAGTACTCCTGAATGAACTGGAATGCCTGGTCAATACCACCCATAAGTGGATATACAGCGAAGAGAGCTATGATAAGAGCGCTTACAGATGTCATACGACCAACGTTCACGAGTTTCTTCTCACTTGCATTCTTATTGATGAACTGCTTGTAGATATCCATTGTGAACAATGTTGATGTTGAGTTGAACATTGAAGCCAATGAAGAGATAACAGCAGCAGCAAGAGCTGCGAATGAGAGACCTTTAATAAATGTAGGGGTGAAGTTACGAATCAAATAAGGATAAGCATCGTCAGAACGGCTAATTGCGCTATCAGCTGCTATCTGTCCTTTTGCAATAAGCATATCAAGAACAGAGGTGCCATCACCTGTATGTGCGTTGTAAATGTAGAATGCACAAACACCAGGGATACAAACGATGAATGGGATAAGGATCTTAAGGAATGCAGCGAAGATCATACCCTTCTTTGCCTCTGCGAGAGACTTAGCAGCAAGACCCTTCTGGATGATGTACTGGTTGAAGCCCCAGTAACCGAGGTTTGTCAACCAAAGAGCACCGAAGATAAGAACGATACCAGGGTTTGTGAAGAATGGATCCTCCTTCTGAACTACGTTACCAGCAGCATCAGTAACACCATTTACTACTGGATAGAGATCTGCCTGACGTGTAACGACAAGGTTGAAGTGTTTATCTCCCTCCTGATGTATACACCAATCGTATATATTGCCCAATGCCTCGAATGCGCCACAGCCCCATACCTCAGCACCGATAACTGAAACTGCAGCATAAGCGGTGATAAGACCACCACCAACGAGGAATGTAACCTGCATAACGTCTGTCCAAGCCACAGAAGCAAGACCACCATAGATTGAGTAGATACCTGCTACGAGGAAGAGGACGAGAATGATAACCATACGAACCTGGTCAATCTCCATACCAGCGAACTGAACGGTCATGTCAGTTGGAAGACCAAGAATCTGCTGGATAGCAAGAGCACCGAGCCATGAAACAGATGTAAGGTTTACGAATACATAAAGGAACAGCCACAACAGAGAGAATGCAAGACCTACACCCCAGTTATAACGCTCACGAAGGAACTGTGGGATAGTGAAGATCTTCTTCTCAATCATCAGAGGAAGAAGGAACTTACCTACTACCAGCAATGTAGCAGCAGCCATGATCTCGTATGCAGCCTGTGCAATACCTGATGCGAAAGCAGAACCAGACATACCGATAAACTGCTCGGCTGAAATGTTGGCAGCAATAAGTGATGCACCTACTGCCCACCATGTAAGAGTGTTACCAGCAAGGAAGTAGTCTGTAGAAGACTTCTCCTCACCCTTCTTGTCGCGGCTAAGGAACAATCCAAGACCAACAAGAAGCACTATGTAAGCACCGAAGACTACATAGTCAATGGTTTCAAAGCCATTGTTTTTTAAAGCTTCAATTACGCTCATTTTGTTTGTCAGTTATTTTTAGTTATAGTTTTAGTTTTTTTTCTAAAGTCAAAAGTCAAAGGTCAAAAGTCAAAGGCTATCAGACCTTAACCCTTAAACATAAAACCTTAGTCCTTAGACCTTTGACCTTAGTCCTAAGAAATTTATTTCACAGAGAACTTATATGCAGCGTGACTGTAATACTTCTCACCTGGCTTGAGGATTGCCTGAACCCAGTTCTTCTTGTTTGGAGAATCTGGGAACTTCTGGCTCTCAAGACATACGCTTACATACTGTGGATACTTACCACCCTTGTGAGCGATGTTTGGCTCGTTGCCGATGCCCTGGAAGTTACCAGTATAGCACTGAACACCTGGCTCGTTAGTGAACATCTCCATGAAGATACCAGTCTTTGGAGAGTAGAGAGAAGCACAAACCTGTGTATCATCACCCTTACCGTCCTTGTATGTGTTAAGGCAGAAGTTATGGTCGATACCGCCGTTTGCATTCTTAATCTGGTCGAAATCAACCTTACCTACAGCATCGCTGAGAGCGTGAGGTGTGGTGAAGTCGAATGGAGTATCCTTTACAGGCTTAATCTCACCTGTTGGGATGTAGAGAGAGTCTGAAGGAGTGAAGTTATCAGCATTGAGATAGAGGACCATATCAGTACCTACGCTATTGAAGTCACCATTGAGATTGTAATAGTTGTGGTTTGTCTGATTGATGATAGTCTCCTTATCGGTCTCAGCCTCCCAAGTCATATCGAGAGTATTGTCAGCTGTCACCTTATATATAGTTGTAGCAGTTACGTTTCCTGGATAACCATTCTCTCCGTCAGCAGCCTTGATTGTGAGCTTGAGGATAGAGTCGCCTACCTGCTCTGCCTCATATACCTGGTGCATCCAACCTGTTGTGCCACCGCCATGAAGGCTGTTAGGACCGTCGTTAAGGCGGAGCTGATATTCCTCACCATTGAGTGAGAACTTACCGTTCTTGATACGGTTTGCATAGCGACCTACTGATGAACCATAATCACTTGGAGAGTTAAGGGTATCAGCATACTGATGGATATTGTCGAAACCAAGTACGACGTCCGTTGGCTTACCGTCCTTATCAGGAACAACGAGGGAAACCACACGGCCACCATAGTTTGTGATACACACCTCCATACCATTGGCATTCTTGAGGGTATAAAGAGCCACTTTCTTGCCTCCGATGATTGTATCGAAATTAGCGGCATCAAGTCCTGACTGTGTCAACTGCGAAGGAGCTTCGCCTGACTTACACGCTGAGAACATAGCTACTGCTGCCCCAGCACAGAAAAGAATAGTTTTTAGGTTCTGCATTTCTAAAAATGTTTGTTGTTTAGTCTAAATTGGTTGTAAAGTTACAATAATTTTCGCTTTTTCCAAAGAAAAGTGATGTTTTTTTGCCCCAAAAGCAGAAAAATGCGTCTGAAAACGCCTTTTTTTCTTTACATTTTGACATTTCCTTGTATTTTTTAGTGTAAAAATACACATACGCATAAAAAAACAACCTACATCACGTTCAGTATTTTTGCGATTCCGTCATTATCCACAGATTCCGTTACCATATCCGCGCACGCTTTCACTTCTTCCGAGGCATTACCCATCGCAACCCCTACCCCAGCATGCTTTAGCATGGCGATATCATTACCGCCATCTCCGAAAGCCATTGTCTCCGAAATATCAATGCCATAATATTTGCAGATTTCGTCAATACCCGTCGCCTTGTTTGTACCCTTTGCTATACAGTCGGCAAAATATGGATGCCAACGATTTGCATCACACTCCTTCATAACATCCCTCATGATTCTTGGCTCCTCGTCTTTATCGAAGAATGCCACCATCTGCATCACGTCCATATTAAGAGCCTCAGTTATCGGAGTTGACTCAGGAAGCTGGATGTCGAGAAGCGTAAAAACCTCCTTGAATTTATCCATAGCAGCCTCCATATTACAGACAATAGCCTTGTCATTACTTGTAAATGCTATTGGCATAGGATGTTTCTCTGCATCCGCTATAACTCTCTTAATATCTTCCTTTGGGACTGGTCTGTTGCAAATAGCCTTACCATCTGCCGTAACACACGAAGCCCCATTTACCGACATAATGCCATCAACCTCCAATCCGTTCAGATTCCTGATGAACGGCATCGGGCGACCTGTGGCAATAAACACCTTCACGCCCTTCTCCCTTACCCTGCGAATGGCATCAATAGCCGACTGCGGAATGCTATGTGTCTTGAATGAAACCAACGTACCGTCTATATCAAAGAATATCGCCTTTATCTTCATAATCATTTTTTAGGAGTACAAGAAGTACAAGGAGTTCAAGACGATAGTATTA
>JAEEGH010003402.1_pt1 | contig 41864 bp, 38 predicted proteins | sample 9134181 | NCBI WGS metagenome assembly JAEEGH01 (sample SAMN16246544, study PRJNA631951) | gut metagenome | biome: gut microbiome; feature: rumen; material: DP-attached | host: Bos | place: Iran: Karaj | collected 2018-10 | reverse complement strand
GCCCACCGTGCAATCTTAAGCCAAAAATTCAACTTCACATTCATGATTTTGATTAATTTTGAATTAGATTTTGATTAATTTTGAGGCCTTTAGGCCGACCCCAAAGTTCAAAAAGGAAAGCGCCCTTTCAGGCGCTAACCTTTTTTACGCTCCCGTGCCGAAGTCATCGTCGTCGTTGCCGCCGCCGGTGCCCTTGGTGAACACCTTCGTAGTCACCTGGCTGCTCACGCCGTCCTTGATGGCGATGGCCTTGACGGTGGTCGTCTCATCCACGGTGAAGGGCTGGGTGTACAGCGTGTCGTTGCTGTCGGGGTCGTCACCGTTCTCCGAATAGTAGATGGTTGCACCGTCAGGACCGCTGATGCTCACCTGGCTGGTCTCCTCGAACGGATTCACACCGCTAATCGTAGGAGCCGCTACGCTGTTCTGCTGACTCTGCGAACCGCTGTTCTGCGAACCACTACCAGAATTTTCGGTGTTTTCGCCGTTTCCGCTGTTTTCGGAATTACCCGAACCGCTGTTCTCGGAACCCGAATTCTCGCTACCGCTGTTCTCGTTCTCGGTGTCCTCGACCTCTCCGCTGGTCGAAGTCACGCGCTTCACCTCCTTGCCGTCGCGGTCGTAGCAGGTAATCTGCACGGCGGTGTTCTTCAGCTCGTCCTTCAGGTCAGAGTCGGGAGTGAAGATGATGCGTCGGCTGGTAATCAGCCCCGACTTCACGTCCTCCACCTTCTCGACCGACTTCGAGCGCAGGCCGAATCGCATGGTTCCCAGTCCGGGCAGCGCCACGCTGTGGCCCTCGGTGGCCCATGCCTTGATCACCTCACCGGCGGCATCCCAGCATGCCTGCATCACGCCCTGGCTCACGCCGCTGCGCAGAGCCGCCTCCTTGATCACCTTCTTCTGCGACAGGCTGGAATACAGCTCGGGCTGCATCACATAGCGCCATACACCGGGATCGTTCTCGTTCTTCGTAAACTTCAGCTTCTTCTCAACTGCTTTCACTTTCATTGCCATAATTCTTTTTCTCCTCTAAATCGAAAATGTTAATAATTTTGATAACTGTTAGGTTTATGGTTGATTAACTCACTTTGTCGACTTCCGGACGGAATTTTTTACGCTCTGGGCAGGTAGCAAATTCTGGCAGGCCTGAAACCAAATTCCCGCTGCCCTGGCGCCCATTTTCCCATCTTTCTTTCGACACTGCAAAGGTACGAATTTTTCAGCATATAGAATGCTGTTTTTCTCTGAACTTTTAGTTAAAAAGTGTTTAATTGCAAAATACAATAGAAATAGGTCAATATGTCAATAGGTCAATATGTCATTTGCGCTTCCGGGGAGCGCAAAAATGCTCACTATATAATAATAAAATATATTTTATTATTATATAGTGCCTAAAAATCGCACAATCCAACTTCTTAATGACCTAATGACCTAATGACCTATTGACACATTCTGTATTTATTAATGATACTTGTAGCAAAGATAGACAGATTAGGATAAACAGATTAAAAAGTCCAAATAAAATTTGGCTTTTTGCTCACTTATTCGTATCTTTGCAGCAATATTGCAGATTACAAAGCTAAAAACAATGAAACAGACCGCATACACATCCAAGCCCTTCGGAGCACCCTCTCAAAATCTTATAGGGGGGTAAATCGCTGAATATCAGTAAGTTACGCCTTAATAAATTTCCACTATTTGTCATTGTTGTTGTCTCCTTCTTGTGCTTTTCGTGCGAGAAGGAGATTTCTTCTGATGACGATGCCCTCACCCGCGCTGCCCAGCAAAACGACAGCACTGCACGTGGCGGACTTGGTATAACCGTCACCATCGACACCGTATGGAAAGGCGAAACGCATATAAATTATTAACGATAACGACAATAATTAACACTATACGGCATCGTCCTACGTGTAGGACACCGCTGCTGTAAAAAACAAATTGTTTATAATAATTACCCTCGCCACCTGCGAAGGCCGCGAGGTTTTAAAATGAAGGCTGCGAGTAAGCGAGAGAAGAACGGAACTTGTTCCAGTTATTCCGAGCAAAAGCAGGCTCGACAAAAGGTCAATAGAAAACGATATAAATATGGACGAAGTAATACTTTCTCCCCTTCTGAAGGATTTGGCAAAGCATGTCAAAGAAGAAGGCGAAGCTGCAGAGGATCTGCGCCAGGCTCTGAACGGCATCATAGGCCGCTATAAGCTACACCCATCAGTGGTTATCTCGCTGCTGGCCCGAATATCGGCAGCATACATTCAACTGACGCAGAAGGTGTACGACAAACAGAATGCCGACGAGGTGGTGGAAGAGGACTTCCAGAACTTCCTGACTGCTTCATTAACCAGCATCGATATGAGCGAATTCAACGCTGAACTGGAGAAGAGGCAGAATGGGAATTTGAATTAGAATAGGTTTTTCATTATCACTGCAAAGCCCTACGTGTAGGGCACCGCAATAATGTTAGTTAAAATATTTTTTGCGAATCCCTCGCCTCCTGCGACGGGCCGCGAGGTTTTAAAAGATAAAAGTAAAAACAAGATATATGGCAATATTAACTGTTTATACGAAGTTATTGGACAAAACATTGGAAGGTGCACGTATCATCGATATGGGCAGCACCAAGTCGTGTGAATGTTTTGTGCTCCCACGTGACAAGGTTGCAGAGGTTGCAAAGAAACAGCCACATCTGACGCAGTATGGTTTTTACATATTGCTAGGTCGCGACAAGAATATGAAACCAATGGCTTATATCGGACAAACTAACGACTTCACCAATCGTGTGAATGACCATAAGCAGAAAAAAGACTTCTGGGATACAGCTTTGGTGTTTGTGTCGAAGTCTGACGAAATCTTCCCAAGCGAAGCACTCTATCTGGAGTATCTTGGTTGGAAAGCAGCCAAAGAAGCCGGTAACTATATCATAGAGAACTCGAAGGATATCAACGAGCCACACCTTTCAGCAGACAAGCAGAACGAGATGGAGTTGTTCTTTGAGGATATCCAGTTCTTGACTCGCTTCTACGGATGCAGGGTCTTTGATGAGCCTGAAAAGCCAATAGTTGCAGAGCAGGGAATGGAATTCCGAATAAAGATGTCTACGTCAGGCCTGAATGCGACAATGCTATTCTATCGAGAGAGCAAGCGCTATGTGATTAAGGCTGGCAGTACCATCAACAAAGCAACTTTCAATAGCTGTTCTAAAGGTATTGCTGCATTTCGCAAGGGAGTGATAGAGAACAAGAAGCTCTGTCAGATTGGTGATCCGTTATGTACACTGCTCCAGGATATTGAGATACCAGAGACGTCATGTTCACCTTCAGGTGCAGCCTCCTTCTGTGCAGGTACCTCATTCCAAGGTACAGTAGCATGGGAAGACAAAGACGGAAAGAAATATCCAAGTAATTGGTGGAAAGAATAAAGATGATTTTTATAGGATATGGAAAGAATAGCAATAATAAATACTATCGGATCACAGTATGTAACTTCAAATACTGAAGAAGGAGAATACAATTACATAAATGCTGCAGGTTCACGAAAAAAACTAGAAAAATTATTAGGTCATCATGCAGAACATGTAAAACTTGACATTCGTTTTGAATTTGATGATGTAGTAGTATTAATTGAGACAAAGAAATATTTTGTCGAAGATGATGAGAAACAATTAGCAGCTTATCTTGAGGAAGAAAAGGCCGTTAACAATACTTCAAAAATAATATGCATCTTAGCAAACATTGATGACGACCACATTAAGGTTTGGAATTGTTTCATGGACAAAGATCACCAACTAGAAAATGAAACTATTATCAAAGAAATAACTTATTATGCAAAGCTATTTGATTTAAATAAACAAAATAATAGAGAGAAAGTTCTAAAGAATACATATGATCTTAATGAATTACTTCATAAGAAAGATATTGACGAAGCTAACCGAAGTCAATTCGTTGGTACAAGTTTGTTATATATAAAAGATTTAGTTGGTAGGTTTAATGCAAAAGCAATCGATGAAGAACTTATTAATCAGATAAAAAAGCATTGGGGCCGAATGACAACAGAATCGATTATTGGAGACATAAAATCAACACTCAACCAAAAACTAGATGGCTCTGAAGAAAAGGAGATAAAAATTAAATTGTTACAATCTAGTGTTTTAGAAAATCAAAAGGTAAGAAATTTAACATTAAAAGATTGGCAAGAAATATTATTGGTTATTTTAAAAAACATATACAAATATATTAATGTAGAAAGTTCTGAAGGTCAAGACATTCTTAATCTCTTTTTTATTGCTTTCAACAAATATACCGGTAAAGCCGATAAGAACCAAGCATATACGCCAGACCATATTACGGACTTTATGGCTAAGCTAACAGATGTGGATAGATCAACAATCGTGTTAGACCCCACTTGTGGTAGTGGCTCTTTTTTAGTACAGGCATTAGTTAAAGCAATTTCAGATTGCTATAAAGATACTACAGATAAAGAAGCCGAAGATTTAATAGAGAAAGTAAAGAAAGAACATATTTTCGGTATTGAATGTGAAGAAAAAGCATATGGTCTTTCTACAACGAACATGCTTATTCATGGTGACGGAAATTCTAACATTACTTTCAAAAGCTGTTTTGATTCTCAGGATTTTATCATAGAAGCTGCACCCGATATTATACTTATGAATCCACCTTACAATGCAAAACCTAAAAATATCCCCAAAAAATATAAAGTGGGATGGAGTAAGGATAAGAAAGAGGATCCAACAAAGGGATTAGTTTTTATCCATTTTTTGTCAGATGTCGTAAAAGAAATGAATAAGCAAAGGGAAAAGAAAGGCTTGACTAAAAAATACCCCAAACTAGCAGTCTTGCTTCCAGTCTCAGCTGCCATTGGGTCCAAAGAAATAATAACGAAAGAAAAAAAGGCAATGCTTTCAGAAAACACTCTTGAAGCTGTTTTTACATTGCCCGATGAAATATTCTACCCAGGTGCGTCTGCTTGTGCCTGTTGTATGCTTTTTACGTTAGGAAAAAAACATACGGAGAACAAAAAGACATTCTTTGGATTCTGTAAAGACGATGGTTTTAAAAAGAAAAAAAACTTAGGTAGGGTTGAACAGTTTGACATAGAAAACAAAAGCAAATGGAAAGCCATAGAGAATAAATGGTTAACTGCTTTTGAAAACAAAACAGTTGAAGATGGCTTCTCGGCAATGGTGCATGTTAATGGAGATGACGAATGGCTTTGTGAAGCTTATATGAAAACTGATTTTACAACACTCTGTAAAGAAGATTTTCAGAGTACAATTAATAGTTATCTAGCTTATTTGGTAAAAGAAGGTAAGATCTATGAAGGCATCAAATAAAGTCTATAAACTTTTTGTCGTGGATAAAATCTTTGATTATACTAGTGGCACCGGAATAACCAAAGAAGAAATAGAGAATAATCCAGGCTGTTTAAATGCTGTCCAAAGTGGTGAAGGTAATAACGGCATTTTGGGTAAGATTAGTTTGGAATATGTTAAAACTAAGAAATATAAATATACAGAAAAGGCCTGTTTGACAGTAGCAAGAACTGGGTCATCGGGTTTTGTGTCATTCCAACCAGACGGATGTGTTGTAGGCGACTCTGCTAAATATTTGTTACTACCAGAAGACATTGCTTCAACGAACATATACCTGTATCTTCAAACAATTTTGACAAAGAATAGGTTTAAATATGCCTATGGCAGAAAAGTTACTGAGGATAATTATTTTTCCGATTTTATAAGTCTGCCAATAAAAACAAGCAGTTCTGGGATGCCTTATATTGATGAAACAAAACGTTTTTCTGAAGATGGATTTATTCCTGATTGGTCTTATATGGATAGTTATATTTCCATGCTGCATCATAGGCCAATAACTACTGTTAATGTTGGTAATAGTAGTCCAGAAGTCAAACTGGATACATGGAAACAATTCAGATTTGGGAATCTGATAGAAGAACCATACAAGGCTCACGCTTATACAAAAGAGGACTTAGATCGTGTTACAGACGAGACAAGTGAAACTATTCCATATATTACAAGAACGGCAGAAAACAATGGTTGTGAGTTTAGAACCTCAGTCGAAGGTCTTGATTACATAGAAGAAGGGAATGCAATTAGTATTGGTGATACAACTGCTACATTCTTTTACCAAAGTGAAAGATTTATTGCCGGTGACCATATGGTTATTATAAGAGCAGATTGGCTTAATAAGTGGACAGCATTGTTTATATTAAGTGTTTTAGAAAAGGAAAGATATAAATACTCTTATGGAAGGGCATTTGTAAAAGAAAAAGTAGAAGATACGATATTAATTCTACCTATTCTTTGCAATAGAGACGGTACGCCCCAAATTGACGAAACATGTGAATATTCTCCAGAAGGCTATATTCCAGATTGGTCTTTCATGGAAGAATATATTAAGAGTTTACCTTATGGTGATAGAATTTAGAATGTGTGTGACCACGGGACTCTGTGATTAAAAAAGAATTAGATAATAAAAACGAAATAGGACTATGAAGACAATTAAGATTTGGAGCATGATGGTGCTCATGACAATGGCTCTGCCGATGATGGCTCAAGACATAACTGAATCTGATTTGGAAGGCATTTGGGTGAGATACGAGTCAAATGGAGAGTTCAGACCTTACAAGCCCAATTGTGGGTACTCCCTGCAAGACCCTGAGAGCGTAAAGTTCTATCTTGATAACAATACTTTGAATGATGATTCCTTAGGGGTTGCATATGTCTTAAATCCAAAATATTCGACCTATGATGAATGGGGCAGTTTTGCAGGCTATGTAGAACGCTTGGAAATTCGAGGTATTCAAGATTATTTTATATCCAAGGGTGACATTCTGCATATTCAATATCATGGTGGTCATTATTGTCAACGCTATAAGATTCTGTCTTATGATGGTACATACATAACTTTGGAAACGATGAGTGGCAAGGGTACTGTGACTTGGATGAGAGAGACTACTGATGTTTCTGCGCCCGTATATTATAACGATAATAATGAAAAATACTATAGTCTGGATGGCAAGCTCATACCAGGTGAACCGCAAAAGGGTATTTTCATTAAAGGAAAAAAGAAGATGGTAAAAGGATAACCACGGGACTAATTACTCAAAATAGAGTTAGAAACTAAAAACAAGATAAACTATGAAGAAAATTAAGATTTGGAGCATAATGATGCTCATGGCAATGGCGCTGCCGACAATGGCTAAAGATGTGACTTTACCTATTACGCAGGTTCCAAGATGGGTTGGATATGCTTATGCTACTGGTCAGGAAATAAGCACCGAAACAGGTTTGGACTACCAGTTGTTTAATCAAATAAAAGTCTGTGGATATGAAGGGGAGATAGGTACATTCTCTACAAATCATGGTTATTATATTTCTTTCAGATTTGTCGGTGGAGGAAGTAATACATATTACAATGACTATCAAGTATCATGGAACGAAACTAAAGAAATGGCTTTCTATAGTGCATGGAATGATAGGAGGCTTAGTGCATTTGTATTAAACTTAAGCGATTCTAATATTTACTTGGTAGATTTAGAAAGCGATGCGATTTTAGCATCATTCCCAATTATTGCATACAGTAGCTATCCGGCTCTTTCCATTCTGGTGTTTTCTGGTGGGCTGAGCATTACGGCTTATCATGGTATAGTTATCAATTCAGAAGGAGCAGTCAATCACTATAAAGAGCTACCTACTTCATCTGTCAACGCTCCTGAGGTGGAGAAAACCTTTCAAAAAGGTATATTTAATATGAAAGGTCAAAAGGTGGAAAGTATGGAGCCCGGTATCAATATCTTGGTCGATCAGGACGGCTCAACCACCAAAGTTATAAACTCACATCGAAATCAATAGAATATAACGAAATAGAACTATGAAGAAACTCGAGATTTGGAGCTTTTGGACGCTCACGTCCAAATAAAGAAGATTGAATAATTTGGTGGTGTGAGATATTTTTCGTATCTTCGCGCCTAATTTATAGACATCGCGGGAAAGAGCCTGAAAGTTTTCGAAGCGTCTCAAAGCTGCAAACTTAGAAACGACAACTGAATTAACAAAACACGAAGGCTACCAGCTCATACCAAATATGGTGTGGGTATGGTGGTATTCGATTTGTTGTTATGGTTGTTTGCAGCACCAGAGGCGCTTGTCGTTTATCTAAGTACCCCACCTTTTTAGAAAAAAGAATAGACCTAAAATATAAGGATTATGATTCAAACCAGTTATGTTCCCTTGGAACACCCGTATCAGATTATAGAATATAATGGGACGATGGGTATTCAGATTGGTACTCTGATAGTGACAAGGGATCTGTCAGAAGAGAAAGGTGAGTATGCTATCGAGACACATAGTCACCCTGTCGTTTCGTATGTGAACAATCGGATTCATCCCGACTTGAAACACCCCAGGACTATATCTCTTCCTAAACCCTTTGAGGGTGTTGTGTGGAACCATGTGGAATTAAATCAGGTTAGCACAGTTGTTAGGGAAGATGAAACACTCAGTTGGGTTGATTTCATGGATTATTGTAAGAAACTGATGCTGTATAATCTCGACATTCACTATCAGGACATAAACTTTATGATATTTGAATCGTACGCTAAACTGATGGATTGGGGTATTGATATAGAAGATCCTAAAATGTCACGACACGGGGAACGCGTGCTGAAGGTGGAGTTGGATTATACCTTTGAGCATAATGATGTCCCATATTGTGTGACAAATGGTGACTTGGGCATCATCGTGGGCTTGATAGATGAAGATGTAGCGGTAGAGAACATTGTGATGCAAGTTCAGAAATATCTGGAATTTATGAGCCACTTTGATATTGACAACTGCAAAGTGAAGTTCTGGACGCAAAACCTGTTCCTTCAAAGCTTGACGGATAAGCTGAAAAAGCGTGAGCATATATTACGATCGAATGCTTCTCAATATCTTTTGTCGGATGATGATGATTGGGAAAGCATAGGCATGGCAGCAGAGTCGGAGCCTGACGAACGATAGCACGTTGTTGTATGACAGAAGAAACAAGCATGTTTGTTAATATCGACGGTACTCTCATTAAGGAAGACCGCGTATTAGAAATGGCAAAGCTGGCAGGTAGTATTGCATATGCTGAACACTATCTTTGCCCCTTGCTGTATCATGCCTTGCTTTATAAGAAAGACTACCTGGCAGAGGAAGTGAATAAGATAAGAAAACACTACGCTCTGCCACCATATGCTACATCATATTCTACACCCGCTTCTACAAACAATATGCCTCAGTTGTTGCAAAAAAAGAAATCGCCAGATGACATTGCGAGAGAAAAGTTCAAGAAGATGGATGCTGAGACGAGGATAGAGGTTGTTAAGAGAAGTCTGGTATTGCTGATACTGAATGATGAATCTTTATTTAACAATAAGACTTGCTGGATAGGTATTTATCTGGTTATAAAAGATCGCTTGATTGTAATGAGTCAAAAAGATTTTAAAGTCTTTGCGGAAAATTGTACCCCTTCTGATTGGGACAAAGATCTTAGAATAGCAAATAATACGATGAGTAATGTGGGGAGAAAAATCAGTTTCGAGGACAGGAAGCAAGCATATTATGATATGGAGAGCAATCCGTTTGATGACTTATGCGAGAAGTTTTGGAGTGTTCTGCTTAATGAGATTTTGACGGCAGAATGACGGAAAGGGGAGCCAACTGACGGATTTTTGACGGATATTTGACGGAGTGACGGATACGGCACCCCGTCTTTTTTTTTATGCATACCTTTGCACTGTCGAAAGGACAAAACGTCCGAACGACGGTGCTGTTTGACATTGTTGTTACAATCGAATATACTCTCGTGTGTTTTTGCATAGTTTGTTTGCATTGTTTTTGTTTGTTTGTTTGACTTGTTACTTTGTTAATTCGAGTTGGGCGGTCAGCGGACTGCCAAGCCCCAGCCCTCTGTGAAGATCGCTGGGTTTAAAGAAAAAGAGTTAGTTAACGTACGTGTATGCGTACATAGTTATTCATATAAAGATTTGAAATGAGTATGAAGAAGGTAAATAAAGAAAAGACGGTGTTGACGAAAGTCACGCTAAAGACAGTGAACAACGGCTATCTGTTGGACGTAGAGGGTGAGGGGTATATGTACTTCAACGAGCAGACGATGGTGGAGGGCATCTGCATTCACATCGGTCAGGGGCGTAAGGGCTCGATGACGACGGAACAGATCCGTAACCTGATGGAAGCAACGAAGGACGGCAGTATCGTCAAAAAACTGCAGGCCGAAGTGGTGGAGCTGAAGAAGCAGTGCACCGAGCTGCAAAAGGCATTGAAGGAATTGCAGAAAGAGAAAATATGATGTATTACGATCCCAGTTGGATTCAGGGCACCGCCATGTATGGCACGCTGCTGGAGAAAGGAAAAATAGTGTTCGAGACTCCAGACTATCAGTTTGATGTCGACAACGACATTGACGACGTGATGGAAGAGATAAGGATGTGGGTCTCGGAACCGATGTATGAGCTGCTGATGCAGATGCTGTTGCCCTTCAGCAAGGGTGTGCAGATGGATATGGCGGCTAATCTGCTGGACTTTCTGGAAGACGGGCGACAACGGGAGACGGGCTGTCGGACAGCCGACGAGGCGTTGAAGTGTTGCTACGGTTGGTTGCAGGAAGAAATAGCGCTTTGCTAAATAAAAAATATAAAATAAAAATAATTGTTTTACAATTTCGAAAAAGGAAAAGTATTATGGAGAAAACATTGGTGCTGTTGGCTGTCAGCGAGAGAAAACAGCGTGAGATTAAGCGTCAGGACGGTAGCGTGAAGATGCTGGCCTATCGCGAGTTGACAATGACGGATGGTATTGACACCATTCACGGTGAGACGTCGGAGAGTCTGACGGCGCAGATTGATTCGGACAATCCGGCGGTGAAGATTCCGATGCAGGAAGGTCACCAGTATAGGGTGCGCTTCAACATCCGGACGGCAAAGTACGAGAAGGACGGCAAGAAGGGCTCGTTTGTGAGTGTCACCATTCACCAGCTGTATATGATAGTATGAGTTTCGGACGAGTTGTCAAGCGGTCGTATCAGCTCTATCTGTTGCAGGTGAGGAGCGAGGAACGGATGGATATCATGCGAGGGTTTCGCATCACGCCGAAGACGATAGAGCAGATACGTGCCGAGTATGAGGAAGAAAACGGAAGCAGGTTTGAGGAGTTTTAACTGAACACGAATTACCACGAATTGACCACGAATGCAACACCACACTTTGCACCTTTAGGTCAAAGAATTATCATGAATTAAAATTATATGAAAATTATATGGGCAATTATATGATAATTACATGTTAAAGAAAAAAAGAATATTATGAAAACAACTGAAATTTTATTGAAGAAATTGATGGAGATGGAAGGTTGCCGGCTGGAGGCGTATGAGGACGCTGCAGGGGTGCCGACCATCGGGTACGGTCACACGAAAGGTGTGCGTATGGGTGACAAGATTTCGCCGTTCTGGGCAAAGGAACTGCTGCAGATGGATGTCGACGAGACCGAACGGGAGGTTCGCGAGCTGGATGTAGCCCGCACCGAGGGCCAGCTGGACGCGCTGGTGTCGTTTGCCTTTAACGTGGGCATCGAGCGGCTGAAGGAGTCGACGCTGCTGAAAACGATCCGCGATGGGGGTTCGATGCAGCAGATCAAGAAGGAGTTCAAGAAGTGGGTGTATGCCGACGGAAAGCGCCTGAAAGGTCTGGAGCGCCGACGCGAATGGGAGAGCCGCAGATTCTTTGAATAAACACGAATTACCACGAATTGAACACGAATGCAACGCCACACTTTGCACCTTTAGGTCAAAGAATTTTTCATTAATTATATGGGAAATTACATGGGCAATTAGATGATAATTACATGTTAACAAAAAACAATTAAAAATTTTCGAGTATGAGAAAGAAGAATGAGTAGTAAGAAGCAAAAGACGGTGACGCTGCAGGCTGAGGTGGCAGTGAGCCAGATGGAAGATGGTATGCGGTATGTGCAGATAATGCCTGAGAATCCGCGAGTAGGAATGGTAACGCCCTTTGTGGCCAACGGTCGGGCGCAGATGCTGTCGAACGGCACCTTCGACTTCGTGCAGCGCAAGCGCATCCGCAAGAAACCGGAATTCAAGGGTGAACATATCTCGCTGTCGTTCGGACAGGACGGTATAGACCGCGTCAACTTCGGTTTACCCAACGGCCAGCGCGACCAGCTGAGGGTGCTGCTGATGGAGGACGTGATGCGGCTGGTGGCATATCTGGAGGAGCAAGGATGGTAAATCTGGTATTCATCAACGGGGACGGGCACAAGGAGGCTCGCCCCGTTACCACCCGCAAGGACTATGTGGCGCTGAGGAATGCAGCCGAGAACGCCAAGAACTTCTACGATGCGCGTGGTGGCGACGAGAAGGCGAAGGCCCTGCAGGTGCAGTTCAACTACAACGACCTGTTGCCCGACGGGGTGGTGAAGGGCTGCCGCCATCCGTCGTCGACATTCGCCCACGACATTGACTGCGGCAATGCTGAGGAACAGGCCATCATCAGGGACGAGCTGCTGAAGAAGAAGGACGAGATAGGACTGCTGGAACTGTCGGGATCGGCCCGCTGGGGACTGCATGCGGTGTGTCGCCGACAGCCGGGCAGAACCATCCGCGAGTGTCAGTATGCACTATCGATGGCCACGCACACGGAGTACGATACCAATGCACGCGGTTTGGCTCGTGTGATGTTCACCGGTCCGGCCACCGACGACAACCTGTTTTATCTGGACGATGCCATCTTCGAGGAGCCGCTGACGGTAGCGGAGAGCGAGGCGGAGTACCAGCTGCTGAAGGAGCGCGAACAGCGTGGTGAGGAGGAAGTGCCGCCCGAGGCGAAGAAAGCGAACAAGCACTACAGGCCGTGGGAAAGTCTAGGTCACACGGATCTCACAGATCGCACGGATAATAAGACGAACACGAATAGCACGAATCTCACGAATGCGGCAGCAAACTCTCAACTTTCATCTCTCAACTCTCAACTAGAATATAACGGGATTCCCTATGAGGACATTATTCGGAAATGGTGGGAGTTGTATAACGAGGGGAAGGAGCCGAAGAAGAACAACCGCGATGTGCTGACGTTTGAGCTGGCGGTGAATTTGCGTCATATCTGCGGATTCGACCGCGAGCTGATGGCCAGCGTCATTCCCTGCTACGACGGATTCCCCGTGGAGCAGAAGATGAAGTGCATCGATTCGGCGCTGGCCGAGCGGCGCACCATGATGCCCAAACGACTGAAGGACGTGCTGCAGGAGCTGCGCCGCGAAAATTACGCCGGCGATGACTCTCAACTCTCAACTCTAAACTCTCAACTGATAGAGGAGGACGAGCGGTACTACTACAGTCGGTTGCCTAGGATGCCGCAGGGTGTCAGGGACTCGATAGATGCCGTCGGGCCGCAGTTGGCGATGCCTGCGCTGGTGGCTGTCGCGCCGGTCATCGGTATGCTGGCAACGGGTGTCCGACTGGACGTTCACGGCGTGAAGAACGCGCTGAACCTGATAGCCTACGTGGCCGGTGACTTCGCCAGCGGAAAGGGTTCGATAGACCCCATCGTGGCTGCGTGGACCTCAGAGTTGAGGGCGCTGGAGAAGGTGTACCAGCAGCAAGAGGACGAGTGGCGCGCCAAGAAGCGTGCGGCGAAGAACCAGAAGACGCAGCCCGAGGAGCCGAAGTTGCCCGTGCGCCTGTTGACGCTGAACAACACGGTGGCCAACCTGGCCGAGCGACTGGCCAATACCGACGGCAAGCACGCCTTCTCGTTCACGCCGGAGGCCGACACGGTGGCGCAGAAGTGGAAATCGTCGATCAACGACTTCTCGGTGATGCTGCGCCAGAGCTACGACGGCAGCCCGTACGACCGCGAGGCGCGATCGGCTGAGGCAGTGAACGTCCACATTGAACACCTGCTGTGGAACGTGCTGATGTGCGGCACACCCGATGCCCTTTACCGCGTCGTGTCGAACTACACTGACGGATTCCAGAGCCGTATCGCCGTAGCGCGCACGCCGGACAACACCTATTCGAAGTTGGAGGATAAGCCCTACGTGCTGACCGACCGACAGGCCGAGCGCATTCAGCAGGTGGCCCATCTGCTGCCGCTGATGCAGGGTTCGGTGGTGCTGCCGAAGCTGGAACAGAAAGGTCGTGAATGGGTGGAGCAGGTGCGCGTGGAATCGATGAAGAGCGACGACAAGGTACGCGCCCGACAGCGCTTCCGCATCTGCGTGACGGCACAAAGAATGATGTGCTGCATCATGCTCTGCAAGGTGGCCGAACAGCTGATACAGAAGCACGGATACAATGGTGCCGAAAAGGAACTGAAGACACACCCCGACACGTGGCTGGCGATGTTGCAGAAACAGCAGACGCCGCAGTTGCTGGAGGCGTATGATGTCATAGCCGACTACCTGCTGGACTGTGCGCTGTACTTCTTCCGCGAGCGCATCGAGATGGCCTTCAACAGCCGCGAGTATGCCGGTTCGGCCGACCGCAAGCGTCCCGGTGGCAACGACTCCATCTATGCCCGTCTGGATGTAGACTTCGGTTTCGACGCTGCCCTGCAGCACAGCATCAGTGTGAAGGGTAGTAACGTTACAAGTAATCAAGTACGCCAAATGCTGAAGAACTGGAAGATTCAGGGTCTCATTGTGCAGACAGAAAGAGGACGTTACCGGAAAGTGCAGATCGATGTGTCATGATGTCAATATGTCATTAGGTCATTAAGGAAAGTAAAGGCGGTTGCGATGCAACCTAAATAAAAAATAAGAAATAAAAAATAAAAGTCGGGCTGGCGGTGAGGCTGGTCCGACTTTTTTATTAGGGCAGGGATGAATTTACCTGTTTACTGTTCTTAGATGGCTTCGATGAATTTGATGACCGCCAGGCGGTCGGACTTTTTCAGCTTATAGAACTTCTCCGTAGCCTTGTAGGCATCCGACTGCTTGGAGTAGCCGTGCCACATGATGGCCTCGGTGACGGTACGTGCGCGGCAGTCGTGCAGGCGGTCGTCGGCACCAGTCAGACGGCGGCTCAGTCCGCGACCCCAGAGTGGGGTAGTGCGGCACCAGCCCGTGCGGATGTCGTTCTTCATGAACAGACGGTGCTGAACCATGTCGGTATAGGGCCAGATGGTCTGGTTCGGATAGCGTGGCAGCATCTTTGCGGGGTCCTTGCCGACGCTCTTGGCATAAGCCTTGGTGGAGGCGTCTACCCACATGTTGTCGTCGCCGGTCTTCCACGACGGGCGGTGACACTGCGCACAGCCTATCTGGTTGAACAGTTCCTTGCCGCGCTGTACGTACTCGTCGTTCAGGTTACGGGCAGCAGGCACGGCCAGGCCGCGGTGCCACACCATGAACTGGTAGTACTGCTTGTCGGTCATTTCCTCCTGACCGTTGTAGGGCGCACCCTTGAACATATACATGTCGAAGGTCTCCTTCTTGGCTATCGACGAACAGCTCAGGATCTGGTTCACGCGGTCCTTGATGCCATCGTCGGTGCCGTCGGCATAGAAGGGATGCAGCAGGCTCGACTCCTGGGCGCCGTGCGACTTGATGTAGTCGATGACCTCGGCGTCCTCGCTCTGTGCCTTGGCCCAAGCGGGGGTGGTGTAGAGCCAGTGGCGGTCGGAACGTGTCACGTTGGTGATGTTCCAGATGGCGTTGGCTCCGGCTCCGTCTTGCAGCGTGCCGCGCGTCATGGCATAGGTGAATCGCTTCAGGGGTCCGTGATCGCCGTGGAACGTGCCCGTGTCGTTATAGGGTGCCGAATAATATGCCGACGCCTTGAAACGACCAGTCTCCTTGTCCCACATGGCGGGGTTCAGCTCGACGTATTTCGACTCAGCAGCCCACTGCGCCTCGATGTCCTCGTCGGTGATGGCATCGATGAGTCCGGTACCGTAGAGTCCGATGGTCGATTCGAGTCGCACCTCGTAGTTCGTGGGCTTCGGATTGGTGTTGAAGGCGGTGACGGGGATGGTCACCTCGGGATAGATGAGCGAGTATGTCTCGCCGTCGTCCTCGAACTGCATGGGCAGTCCGCTCTCCATGGCGGTCACCTCTTTCCACTCGATGCGGATCTGCGTCTCGTCGATGGGTGCCTTGAAGGGTGTCATGGCCTGTGTCTGCGGCATACCCGTCACCTCGGTGATGTAGCCGTTGGTGTCGGGATGATAGATGACCAGCAGGTAGCCGTTGCCAATCTGGTTGGCGCGATACTCCGTCTGGCGCTTGCCGTGACCGTAGGCAGGGTGACAGGCAATGCACGAGTTGCGCACCCAGGCCGGACCAAGGCCCTTGCGGGGCTCCTGCTCGAAGGTGTACAGGTGTTCGAAGAAGTCCTCACCGGTGTTGAAGTCAGCCTCCATGCCGGCCTCCAGTGCGGCAGGCGTGATGGCCGAATAGCTGGCATTCTCCGTCGTTCCTAACGCACCGCCAGGGTACCACTCCTCGGCGGAAAAGTTACCCGTTGCCTTGCCGAAGAACTCTTCTGCCGGCGTCAGCGGACCCAGCGAGGAGCTTTCGGAGGCATCGTCAGAACATGCCGACAGCACAGCGGCTGCCAGCATGCTTCCAAATAGTAGTTGTGATAGTCTGTTCATATCATTTTCTCATTATTCTTCCGTAATCGATTCCCAGTTGGTGGGGTCGTCGAAGTTCTTGTTCCAGATGACGGAGCAGTACTTCACGAACGGAGCGGGCATCTGGCCAATGGCATTGATGGCGCCGTTGAAGGCTCCCGTGACAGCCGTGTTGGTGGCATCCTGTCCGACGCTGGCGAAGAAGGCATTGAAGCTGCCTGCTGCGGCGCTGCCGTTGGTAGAACCGAACCAGACGTTGCGGATGCTGCGGATGTTGTCCTGGAAGTCGGTGATGGAGTTGTAGCTGTAGGGCGACTCCACGTAGGCGATGTCACCAGCCGAGAAGGGGTTGGCCACCTTGGCGGTACCCACCTCGTTACAGATGGCCACACACGAACCCTCGTCGCTGCTCAGCACCTGGGCGACAGCGTCCTTCAGACTGGGGAAGGTGCTCTTGCTGTTCTGTCCGGCACCAGTCAGGTTCTCGCCGTACGACAGGCCGTTCTCCGTCTGGTAGGGCAGTCCGGCAGCCTTGACGACAGCCACGCGGCTACTGTTCTTCTCACCCTCCCAGGCTACCTGTAGCTGGAAGCAGCGCTCCTTCAGCAGCTTGCATACCTGCTGGGCATATTTCAGCTCGTCGGCACCGCTGACCGTCTCGAAGTTCGTGTAGGTGTCGTTACCCTGCAATTCGGCCACCTTGCGGTTCTGACCGTTACGGAACAGGATGAACTCCAGGGCGTGGAAACCCAGAATGGTCGACTCGTCCTCAATCTCAGCCTTCATGCCGCCCTTGAAGTAGTCGAGCAGCTCGGCACGGTCCAGCGGCCATGAGTCGATGGTGGGGTCGATGCTGAAGTCGGATGCGGCACCACCGAGGAATGCCTCCGAGCGCTCCCAGTGCTGGCGGGCAGCCTTGAAGTCGGCGCAGGCCTTGTCGATCTGTGCCTGTGTGATGGTGCTGGGCGTCAGACCGTTCAGCGTCTTCTCCAGGTCCTCCACGTCGTTGGCCAGATCGGTATAGGTGGGCACGATGACGTTGCTGACCAGATTCGTCAGCACCTGACGCAGGGCAGCCTCCTGTTCGGCACTCAGGCTCGACTTGGCAATGACCTCGTTGGCTTTGACCAGCTGGTTGACGGTCTGTGCACAGGCGTCGATGGCTGTGATGCCGTAGGTCTTGTCCTTGTACTTCGCATCGTCGCCCGTGTTGTTGTTACTGTCGTTGTTGTCACTGCTGCAGGCAGTGAAGGCCAGTCCCATCATCAGGACTGCTGCCATTTGAAAAAACTTGTTCATATTTTTATTGAATTATGTGGTTATAATGTTCATTCCTCATTCCTCATTTTATAGGAACCATCCCTCGTATGCCACGCCGATGTTCAGGCTGGGCTCGTCGTTGTAGATGCTCTTCAGGAAACGCTTCGAATACTCCGCCTTGATGACCAGCTGCGGCACGGGGTGGTAGTTCACGCCCACGGCCATGCGCTTCACCTCGGTATAGCCGTAGTCAGTTCCCTTGGTCTTGCTGGCGTAGGGGTTGTACTGCTCGTAGCGTCCGAAGACGTACAGCTTTTGGTTATCCTTGCGCAGACTCTCAATCTGCGAGAAGATGTTGTAGCCGGCCTCGATGCCCACGGCGTAGGCGTTCTTCGACACGAAAGCCGAGTGCTTGAAGGGCGATTTCGAGTTCAGACGATTGTACACATACTTCAGCTGGTCGGCATCGCCCAGATAGCCGTAGTCGGCCTGTCCGCGCACAATCCAGTTGTGGGCCTTGTAGGTGAAGTCGAAGGCACCAATCAGCACCTCGCCCTTGTATTCGGCATCGACGCCCGACGCATTGCGGGGGTAGCTGTTGCCGATGCTTTGGCCGTAGTATCCGCTCAGTCCGATGCGCAGTCCGGGCAGCGTGTAGTTGTCGAGTCGCAGCGAGACGCCGTATTTGTTGGCCACATCGAATTCCAGCGGCGACTTATGACCTTTACGGATCCAGCCCGTGTTGGTGAAATTGTCGGCATTCAGACCTGCCAGGAACTGTGCCTCGTAGCGGAAGTCGCCATAGCGGCCCCAGAACGACACACCCGTCTGGTGCCACGTCGAAGGCATGATGGTGTTTTCGCCCTCAGGACGGTAGACGGTGAAGAAGTTCAGCGGCTCGTGGTGGGCATTGTTCAGACCCACGGGAACCACAATATGTCCTGCGCGCAGGTTGGCAGCACGCGAGAACGTCTTCTGAATCCAGAACTGCTCCAGTTCCACTTCGCCGCCTTTCTCGGTCTCCTGTTCCCATTCGCCGCCTTCCTCGTTCTCCTTCTCGTAGGCGATGCCGTTGCCTCCGTGCTCGAACTCAATCTCCGTGCTGAAACTCCAGCCCTTGCCGAAGTCGTAGCCCAGATAGATGACAGCATGCGGAATGTCGAACCGGCCGTGCGACGGGTCGTTCTTGTGGGCTTCCGGCTCGCTGTAGCGGCTGACGTGGTCGCTATACCAGTTGCGCGAGAAAGCCATCTCGCCGTAGCCGCCCACATGGAGCCGCGACAGGATTTTCTGCTGCACCGTGCTGTCGGCGCCGTTTCCTTGTGCGCTGCCTGTCAGACAGGCGGCAGTCGTCATCAGTGTGAATAACAATCTTTTCATCTTTCTTATGGTTTACTCTTTTACTTTTTTGTCTTTTTAACTTTTTTTCGGGTGCAAAGGTAGACAGATTCTTCGACAGCGGCAATACCTAAAAATGATGAAAACGCTTTCGGCTCTTGCACAGTTCATGGAAAATGAGTACTTTTGCACCGACAAAAATAAATAAGGAACACGTACGATGAAAAATTTGAAGATGTATGAACCCGACGACAAGATGATTACCCTCATCAAGGACAACTCCAGCGTGCTGCAGGCACTGAGCTCGTTTGGAATCAACCTCGGCTTTGGCGACAAGACCGTCAGCGAGACGTGCCAGCTGAACAACGTCGACACATACACATTCCTGGCGGTGGTCAATTTCACCATCAACGACTACAGCCATTACGAGGACGACGACCACATCAGCGTCCCTACGCTGCTCCATTACTTGAAGGCCAGCCACGCCTATTATCTTGATTTCCAGCTGCCTTTCATCCGTCGCGAGCTTGAGGAAAGCATCAGTGCCGACGATCCTCTGGGCCATCTCATCATGAAGTTCTACGATGAGTATGCGCAGGAAATCCGTCGCCACATGAAATATGAGGAGAAAACGCTGTTCCCGTATGTCGAGTCACTCATCGACGGGCGGCCCATGAACGACTACAACATCGAGACATTCTCGAAGCACCACGAACAGACCGACAAGAAGTTGCGTGAGCTGAAACTCATGATTATCAAGTATCTGCCCTCCGACGCCCATCATAACAACCAGCTGACGGCAACCCTCTACGACATCTACAACAACGAGGAATGGCTGCGCCAGCATGCCGACGTCGAGGACCACATCTTTACCCCCGCTATTCGCCGCTTGGAGCAGCGCACCCGCAAGGACGACGTGTCGAAGAACATCTCGTCGATGGTATTCAAGGGTGGGCAGGACAATGCCGACGCACTGTCAGACCGCGAGCGCGACGTCATCATCGGAGTCGTGCAGGGCTTGCAGAACAAAGAGATTGCCGACCGACTGTACATCTCGGTCAATACCGTCATCACCCATCGTCGCAACATTGCCCGCAAGCTGCAGATTCACTCTCCAGCGGGCCTCACCATCTACGCCATCGTCAACGGCCTCGTCGACATCTCCAGCGTCAAACTGTAGCCGTGGGCTATTTGGCGTGGGATACAGCGTGGATGAAATCCATTACCGTCTGGTTGAAAGTCGTGGGTTGTTCCATGTTCAGCATGTGGCCGCAATCGGGCAGCACCACGTAGCGTCCGTCCGACAGCCAGCGCAGTTCGCCAGGTTCTCCTTTCTTTCCCTTCAGCTCGTTCTCGCCTCGGATGATGAGGGTGGGAACGGACGTTGTTCCGCGCTGGCGCAACATGCTCCACGCCTCCTTGCCGTAAAACAAGCGTACTTCCTTATGCAGTGGTTGCCAGGCTGTCCAGTCGCCAATCATGCGTTCCAGGGGTTTCCGCATGCGTTCCTTGTGTGAGCCTCCGGAAGCCATGAGCTGTTCGGTCCATTCGCGCTTATACTGGTCGATGCCCTTTACTTTCAGCGCCGCTATCTCCTGATCGCGGCGGGCACATTCTGCTGAGTCCATCGGCTCCGAGGGTCCGGGGCTGTTGCGAATGCCGCCACTGACAAGTACGCAGGTCAGCAGGCGCTGGGGATACATGGCCAGCATGTCGCCAGCGACGAAGGCACCCATGGACAACCCCACCACATGGGCTTGGGCGATGTGCAGGGAATCCATCAGCACGAGCACGTCGTCGACATGGGTGAACTGCTCGGTCTCGCTTTGTGGCGACGACAGGCCATAGCCGCGAAAGTCGAGCCGTACGGTACGGAAGTCGCGGGCAAAGGCACGGAACTGGTCGTCCCACATGCGCCGGTCAAGAGAATGGCCGTGCAGCAGGATGAGGGGCTCACCCTGTCCGCGCTCTTCGTAGTAGAGCTGCCCGCCGTTACCCACTGACACGAATCCCGTCTGTGTGGTGCGACAACCCGTCAGCATAACGAAGGCCAGAAAAAGTAGTAGTAGTTTGTCCATATCGCCTGCAAAGGTACAAAAAAAACAGAATTTTCTTGTTTTTTTTCTTGCTTTTTCGTACCTTCGCACTCAGAATGAAAACTTAAACCTGAAGACTAATGAAAAAGAGAATGATTCTTGGCATGGTGGCCCTCATGATGGGTTTACATGCTGGCTGGGCTCAGAAGAGCATCGTGATATTGTACGAGAATGACGTACACTGCGGCATTGACGGCTATCAGAAGATGGCCGGACTGCGCGACGCCATCAACAAGACGGATACGGCCTATGCCGGTGCCGTCTGCGTGGGTGACTTCCTGCAGGGCAACACCACGGGTGCCATCTCGAAGGGACAGTACGTGGTAGACATCATGAAACTGATGGACTACGACGCCGTGACGCTGGGCAACCACGAGTTCGACTACGGCGTGCCGCGCATGAAGATGTTGCTGGAGCAGCTGAACGCCCCGATAGTGAGTTGCAACCTGTATGATGTTGCTGACCAGCAGTTCGTGTATATGCCGTACATCATCAAGCAGTTTGGCAACAAGAAAGTGGCCTTCATCGGCGCCACGACGCCCGAGACGATGATTCTGGAGGCTTATGCCTTCTACGATACGAACGGCGGACTGGAATACGACCTGCGTCCGAAGACGTTCTACCAACTGGTGCAGCAGACGGTGGACGATGCCCGTGCCAAGGGTGCCGACTACGTGGTGCTGCTGTCGCATGTGGGAGAGACGACGCAGTCGATGGGATTCAACTCGCACCTGCTGGTGAACAACACGCGTGGCATCGACGTCGTGCTGGACGGACATTCGCACGAGATTTTCGAGAATGCCAAGGCCACGAACCTGGACGGCCAGGAGATTACCGTCACGCAGACGGGTACGCAGTTTGAGCGAATCGGCAAGTTGCTGATTACCCCTGACGGTCGCATGACGACGAAACTGCTGAAGCCTGCTGATGTGCCCTACGTGAACGCTCGTGTGAAGGCCGCTACGGACAGCATTCACAAACTGGTAGACGCCGCTACGTCGAAGGTGGTGGCGCACACCGACTACCGACTGGTGGTGAGCGACGAGAACAAACAATGGATTATCCGCGGCAGTGAAACGAATGCCGGCGACTTGGTGGCTGACGCCTATCGTTACGCCCTGAAGTCGGACATCGCCTTCGAGAACGGCGGCGGTATCCGTAACGACATCATGGCTGGCGACATTACCTATGGTGACGTCATCGGTATGCTGCCCTACGACAACATCCTGCGTCGCGTGGCCGTGAGCGGTAAACTTCTGAAGGAGATGCTGACGCGCTGTACGGCACTGGTGCCCGTGCTGGACGGCAATTTCCCACAGTGCTCGGGACTGCGGTTCACCATTCATTGCAAGAGCCATCGCGTGACTGACATCGAGGTGCTGCAGGAGAATGGTAAGTATGCCCCGCTGGACGAGAACCACACGTATAGCGTGACGATGACGAACTATACCCACGAGGGTGGGGGATTCTTCGATATGTTCAAGAAGTGCCCCGTTCTGCAGGAAAGCACCATCCGCTATCACGAGGCGATGATTGACTACCTGACGAAGGTGCTGGGCGGCAACACAGGTAAAGCCTATGCACAGCCGCAGGGAAGAATCAAGATCGTAAACGATTAATTTTTAATTAGCAATGAGTAATTACCCACTACTCATTGCTAATTACTCATTAATAATAGCCGGATATTTTCGTGTCCAACCGTCCCAGCGCAGGCGCATGACACCGAAGAATGCCTCGCCGAAGATGCCACCCGACATCTTTGAGGTGCCCTCGCGGCGGTTAACGAAGATGACGCTGACCTCCTTAATCTTAAAGCCAATCTTGTAGGCTGTGTACTTCATTTCAATCTGGAAACCATAGCCCTTGAAGCGAATCTTATCGAGTTCGATGGTTTTCAGCACGCGGCGCTTGTAGCATTTGAAGCCTGCAGTGGTGTCGTGCACCTTGAAGCCCGTGACGATGCGCACGTACTTCGAAGCGAAGTAAGACATGAGCACGCGACCAATGGGCCAGTTGACCACATTGACTCCAGAGACATAGCGCGAGCCGATGGCCACGTCGTACCCCTCGTCGGCACAGGCCGAATAGAGGCGCGGCAGGTCGTTGGGATCGTGACTGAAGTCGGCATCCATCTCGAAGATGTATCCGTAGTCGCGCTCCAAGGCCCACTTGAAACCAGCGATATAGGCCGTGCCTAAACCCTGCTTGCCGCTGCGCTCAAGAATGAAGAGACGGTCGCTGAATTCCGGCTGGGACATCATGCCCTTGACAATCTGTGCTGTGCCGTCGGGTGAACCGTCATCGATGACCAGTATATGGAAACATTTCTCCAGTCCGAATACGGCCCGGATAATCTTCTCGATATTTTCCTTCTCGTTATAAGTAGGAATGATGACAATGCTATCGCTTGCGTGCATAATGCTACTTTTTTTTGTTTTCTGCGTGCAAAGATACAACTTTTTTTGTATCTTTGCAGCGAAATTCGTATGAAAATCGAAGAATTGCTGAAAATTTATGCCAAATCGCCCCAAATGGGTGCCTTGGCAGATACCTTGAGAAAAAAGTCGGTAAAGACCGTTTTTCTCGAGGGACTTATGTGCTCGTCGGCGCCGATGGTGTTTGGAAGTATGGTGTCGAAGTCTAAAACTTCGACCACACTATTTATCCTTCAGGATGCTGACGATGCAGGCTATTTCTATCACGACCTGACGCAGCTGTTGGGTGAGGAGAGGGTGCTGTTCTTTCCGAGCAGTTATCGCCGTGCCATCAAATATGGCCAGCGCGACAGTGCCAACGAAATACTGCGCACGGAAGTATTGTCTAAACTTTCAACTCTAAACTCTCAACTTTTTATCGTCAGTTATCCCGAGGCGCTATCAGAACTCGTGGTGTCGCAGAAACAGTTGGGTGACCAGACACTGGTGTTGCGGCAGGGAGAGACGATACAGGTGGACGATGTGACGGCGTTTCTGCGCGAGATGGGTTTCCTGGAGGTGGACTATGTTTACGAACCCGGCCAGTTTGCCCTTCGCGGCAGTATTCTCGACGTCTACAGCTTTAGCAGCGAGTTGCCTTTCCGTATTGACTTGTTTGGCGACGACATAGACTCGATCCGAACATTCGAGGTGGATACGCAGCTGTCGAAGTCGCGCCGTGAGCAGGTGGAGATTGTACCCGAGTTGGGCGTCACTGAGGAGAAGGTGTCGTTTCTGTCGTTCCTGCCCGACGAGGTGTTGCTCGTGGCGAAGGACTTCCAATATGTGCAGGATGTCGTAGAGCGGACCTATCAGGAGGGATTCTCGCAGCAGGCGCTGACGGAACGTCTGGAGGGTGCTACCGAGATGGAGCAGCACGACATCAAGATGCAGATGCAGCGTGACTTACAGTTGGTAAGTGGTCCGCAGTTCAGTCGTGAACTATTGCGGTTCCGAAGGGTGGAAATCGGTTCGCACCCGTCGTGTCCGCCCGATGCGACGCTGTTGTTCCACACGGCGCCCCAGCCCCAGTTCCACAAGAATTTCGAACTACTGGAGGCTACGTTGGAGGACTATCTGGCACAGAACTACCAGCTGTTTATTCTGGCTGACAGCGCCAAGCAGTTGGAACGCCTGAAGGATATCTTTGCCGAGCAGGGCAAGATTAGTTTCGAACCCGTGCAGAAGACGCTGCATGCTGGCTTCGTCGACAACGACCAACGGCTTTGCGTGTTTACCGACCACCAGATATTCGACCGTTTCCATAAGTATAATCTGCGTTCGGACAAGGCGCGAGGCGGCAAGGTGGCGCTGACGCTGAAGGAGATTCAACAGTTCGAGCCTGGTGACTATGTGGTACATATCGATCACGGCATCGGACGCTTTGGCGGACTGGTGCGCATGCCGATACAGAATCCCGGAAATTCCGGAGAACCGGCTTTCCAGGAGATGATCAAAATCCAGTACGATGGTGGAGGAACCATCTACGTATCGATACATTCTTTATATAAGGTGTCGAAATACAAGGCACAGGACGGTGGCGAGCCTCCACGCCTGTCGCACTTAGGTACGGGGCAGTGGGAGCGTATGAAGGAGCGCACTAAGCAGAAGCTGAAGGACATTGCCCGCGACCTGATAAAGCTTTATGCTGCCCGTCGTCAGCAGAAAGGTTTTGCTTTCTCGCCCGACTCGTTCCTGCAGCATGAGTTGGAGGCAGGGTTCCTTTATGAGGATACGCCCGACCAGTTGAAGGCCACCAACGACGTGAAGGCCGATATGGAAAAGTCGCGCCCCATGGACCGCCTAGTATGTGGCGATGTAGGCTTTGGCAAGACGGAAGTCGCCGTGCGAGCAGCATTCAAGGCAGCGTGCGACGGCAAGCAGGTGGCTGTACTGGTGCCCACGACGGTGTTGGCCTATCAGCATTACCAGACGTTCTCGTCGCGACTGAAAGACATGCCTGTCCGTGTGGAATATCTGTCGCGTGCCCGCAGTACGAAACAGACTACAGCCATTCTGAAGGATTTGTCCGAGGGTAAGATTGATATTCTGATTGGTACGCACAAGCTGATTGGCAAGAGTGTGAAGTTCAAGGATCTGGGACTGCTCATCATCGACGAGGAACAGAAGTTCGGTGTATCGACCAAGGAAAAGCTCCGACAGATGAAAACCAACGTCGACACGCTGACCATGAGTGCTACGCCTATACCGCGTACGTTGCAGTTCTCGCTAGTGGGTGCCCGCGACTTGAGCATCATCCAGACACCGCCCCCCAATCGCTATCCCATTCAGACGGAGATACACACCTTTGGCTCGGAGGTGATAGCCGACGCCATCAATTTCGAGATGTCGCGCAACGGGCAGGTCTATTTCGTCAATCCGCGTATCAATGACTTACGGCCCATCAAGGACCTGATTAGCAAATACGTTCCCGATGCACGCATCGCTATTGGTCACGGGCAGATGAAACCCGAGGAACTGGAACAAATCATCGTCGACTTCCAGAACTACGAGTACGACGTGTTGCTGTCGACGACCATCGTGGAGAACGGCATCGATATTCCCAATGCCAACACCATCATCATCAATGGCGCCCACCACTTCGGACTCTCGGACCTGCACCAGATGCGAGGTCGTGTAGGACGAGGCAACAGGAAGGCTTTCTGCTATCTGCTGGCACCACCTTTGGCGGCACTGCCCGTCGAGAGCCGCCGCCGACTGGAGGCCCTCGAACAGTTTAGCGACCTGGGCGCAGGCATCCATATTGCCATGCAGGATTTGGACATTCGCGGAGCGGGCAATCTGCTGGGTGCCGAGCAGTCAGGATTCATTGCCGATCTGGGATATGAAACGTATGTGAAGATTCTGAACCAGGCAGTGGTGGAACTGCGAAATGAAAAGCCTGAGGCGGCGGGGGCTTCCAGTAATACAAGTCGTCCGAGTAGTTCTAGTCAGACTAGTGATACTAGTCTCGCTAGCCAAGGCGATTACGTCTCCGACTGCACATTGGACAGCGACTTGGAGATGTATTTCCCCGATCAGTATGTGCCTTCCGATTCAGAGCGCATGCTGCTGTACCGCGAGTTGGACGGACTGCAGACTGCCGAACAGCTGGAAGCCTACGGCAAACGACTGATCGACCGCTTCGGCCCCATCCCCCATGTGGGCGAGGAACTGATGCGTGTCGTGCCACTTCGACGGCTGGGCAAATCGCTGGGGTGCGAGAAGGTGGTGCTGAAGCAGGGCCGTATGACGCTATTCTTTGTGTCGAATGCCAACAGCCCCTTCTACCAGAGCGACGCTTTTGACCACATCCTGTCATTTGTGGCACAGAACCCCCGCCGTTGCAACTTCCGCGAGGTGAACGGCAAGCGCTCGATGGTTATTGGCAATATTGCGAGTGTGAAGGACGCCGTAGAATTGTTGGCTTCCGTAAATAATGCTAAGAATTAGGCGATAATTTGCGTATCTCGAAAAATATGCGTAATTTTGCCGCCCGTAATAGATAAAAGATAAGAGAAAATAGATATGAAGAAACTGATTGCACTTTTGGCAATGGTGTTTTTGCTGGCTGGCGTGCAGTATGTGCAAGCCCAGGACCAGTTGGAAGACGATACGACAGAGTTGGCTGATGTCGACACGACAGCATTGGTGGCAGACTCCGCAATGGCTGTCCTGCAGGCCGATTTATCGGACGACGACAGTGAGTTGAAAGAAGAAGAGGGCGGAGGACTGCACAAGCAGTTGAAGCGCAAATTCATTGAGGGCTCGGCAGGCTTTATGTCGCTGGTGGCCCTGGCCTTGGTGTTGGGACTGGCATTCTGCATCGAGCGCATCATCTATCTGACGCTGTCGGAAGTGGACACCAAACGACTGGTGAACGACGTGGATGCAAAAATGCAGCAAAACGACGTCGAGGGAGCCAAGGCGCTTTGTCGCGACACCCGTGGCCCTGTGGCTTCCATCTGCTATCAGGGCCTGATGCACATCAAAGAGCCTCTGGAGCAGATTGACCGCCAGCTGACGAACTATGGTATGGTTCAAATCTCAAAGATGGAGAAGGGTTGTACGTGGATCCGTCTGTTCATTGCCGTTGCTCCCTCGTTGGGATTCCTGGGAACGGTCATTGGCATGGTGATGGCCTTCGACCGCATTCAGACTGCTGGCGACATCAGTCCGACGATTGTCGCCGAGGGTATGAAGGTTGCGCTGATTACCACCATCTTCGGTATCATTGTGGCCATTGTGCTGCAGTTCTTCTATAATTATATTCTTTCGAAGATTGAACACCTGACAGCCCAGATGGAGGAGGGTGCCATTGTATTCATGGACTCAGTCACTGAATACAAAATGAAAAATGAGAAAGGAGGAAATGAGTAATGGCTGATATGAGTAGTTATCTTTTGGCAGACGTAATGCTGTGGCTGATGTATATCGCCATGGGAGTGGCTGTGGTGGCTACCATCGTCTCTGCCATCCGTTCGTTTTGGCTTAACAAATAATACAGATTGTGAGGTTTCGCCGCAGACATAAGGATTTCCCCGAGCTCAACACCACGTCGACAGCCGACATCTCGTTCATGCTGTTGGTGTTCTTCCTGGTTACCTCGTCGATGGACAGCGACAAGGGACTGGGGCGTAAGTTGGCACCCATCGACGAACAGCAGCAGGAGCAGGTCGACGTCAATCGCAGCGACGTGTTGCAGATACGTCTCGACGAGCGCGACTCGTTATTCTGTGACGACCAGCCGGTGACGCTGACGCAATTGCAGCAACAGGTAGAGTCGTTTGTGGCCTCGCGACAGACCGACCGCTATATCATTGCCGTGCAGACGGCCCGTACAACCACTTATGACGCCTATTTCGAGATGCAGAATGCGGTGGTGGCGGCCTATCGGGAGTTGCGTGAAAAGATGGCCCAGCAGCGGTATGGCCGTCCGTTCAGCCAGTGCACAGAGGCCGAACGTGAAGTCATCCGCCAGCGCTATCCCCAGCGCATCAGCGAAGGCATGGGCAGCGAAGAGTAAAGTCGTAATAACGAAATATCGTAATAACGTAAAACCGGAATCTCGGAATACCGTACTCCCGGAAAACCGGACAAAAAAAAGAGAAAATGAGCAGATTTCGCCAAAAACAGAATCGCGAGGTGCCAGGACTGAATCTGGCTGCTATGCCCGACCTGATTTTCACGGTCCTCTTCTTCTTCATGATTGTTACCCACATGCGTGATGTGAAGCCCATGGTGCGCTTCACTATTCCCCAGGGTACGGAAGTGGAGAAGGCCCGTCAAACTGGCATGGTTTATCTGTTCATTGGCAAGCCCGTCAGCGAACAAGGCGATGTGATAAGTGGCGAATCGCGCATTCAGCTGAACGACCATTATGTCACCCTCGACGAGTTGGGTAGCGCCATACAACAGGAGCGTTCGCTGATGTCGGAAGAGAACCGTCAGCGCATGGTGGTATCGATTCGTGCGGACCGCGAAACGCCGATGGGACTCATCAACGATGTCAAGCAGGAATTACGCAAGGCGGGTGCCCTGAGCATTAATTATTCAGCCACCGGGAAACCGAAGAAGTAACTTCTTTAACTTCTCTAACTTCTTTAACTCCTTATATAATCTACAAACGCATATTCGTAATCGTGGCGCTCATCCTTCGGATGGGCCTCTTTCGTCTCTATGCACCAACCCTCGCTGTAGTCGGGGAAGAAGGCATCGGCCTCTGCGGGCGTGTCGTCGACTTCCGTAAGGCACAAACGATCGGCTAACGGCAAGGCTTGTTCATAGACGCGGGCACCACCAATGATATAGACGTCCTCTTCGGGCTTGCAACTCTGCAGGGCCTTTTCCAAGGTGGGGTAGACGTCACAGCCTGGCAGTTCCTTCGTTGTTCTCGACAATACCACATTCCTGCGATTAGGCAGTGCTCCCTTAGGCAGCGACAGATAGGTGTTACGGCCCATAATGATAGTGTGGCCCGTGGTGAGCGCCTTGAAGCGTTTCAGGTCGTTGGGCAACCAGTAAATCAGTTTGTTCTTCAGTCCGATGGCCCGATTTTTAGCCACCGCCGCAATAATGGAAATCATTTTTACCTAATTACTATTATACCTTTTTACTTTATACCGATACTTCGGCTTTGATATGCGGATGCGGATCGTAGCCTTCGAGCAGGAAGTCTTCGTACTGGAAGTCGAAGATGTTCTTCACGTCGGGATTGATCTTCATGGTGGGCAGGGGACGCGGGTCGCGCGTCAGCTGCAACTTGGCCTGTTCGATGTGGTTCAGGTAGAGGTGCGTGTCACCCGTTGTATGGATGAAATCGCCAGGACGGAAGCCCGTCACCTGTGCCATCATCTGCAGCAGCAGGGCGTAGGAGGCGATATTAAACGGCACCCCGAGGAAGGTGTCGGCCGAGCGCTGGTAGAGTTGCAGCGAGAGGCGTCCTTGTGCGTCCTGTCCGTCGGGATAGTCGACATAGAACTGGAAGATGGTGTGACACGGGGGCAACGCCATCTTGTTGACTTCGGCGACATTCCACGCTGAGACAATCATGCGGCGCGAATTGGGGTTGGTTTTCAGCTGGTCTACCACATACTGAATCTGGTCTATCACACCTCCGTCGTAGTCGGGCCATGAGCGCCACTGGTGGCCATAGACGGGTCCCAGCTCGCCATTTTCGTCAGCCCACTCGTTCCAGATGCGCACGCCGTGCTCCTGTAGATACTTTACGTTGGTGTCGCCCTGCAAGAACCAGAGCAGTTCGTAGATGATGGACTTCAGGTGGAGTTTCTTGGTGGTCAAGAGGGGAAAACCCTCTTGAAGCGAGTAGCGGCTCTGGGTGCCGAATATGCTGATGGTGCCCGTGCCTGTGCGGTCGCCTTTCACCGTTCCTTCGGTGAGGATGCGGTTAAGTATGTCTAAGTATTGCTTCATAATCTGTAGGTATATGAGTGGTTTTGATTCTCCAGGGTTTGGGATAGAGGTTGTTGGCCCGCGAGCCGATGTTCTTCACGCATCCGAGGGCGTGTCCCATGAAACAGACCTCGACGATGCCGCGAGGGGTGTCGGCGGGTAGCACGAGTGCTTCGCCACGCAGAAACTTCATGGCCTCTGGGTACGATAGTTCGACTTGGGGTAGATTTCCCCCGATGGTTTCCGCCTTCAGCGGATGCAAATCACGGGGACAGTCCCCCTGTAATCCGCTTCGCTTCTCACAGCGGGGACAGTCCCCATGATTCACCTTGCGGATGACGCAAAGGAAGAGTCCTTCGCCGCGTGAGATGCCGGGAATGAAACGATAGACGGGTTCGGTGAATCCTTCAAGCAGGGAACCCGTGATGTTCCATTCGGGTTCCGTCTCGAAGGGCAGCACCTCGGCATCGTCGAACTCGCTAAGTATCCAACGGATGTTTTCCTCGTTCTCTTTTGTATTAAATGTACACGTACTATATATTAATAGGCCTCCGTCGTTCAGACACGTCCATGCGTCGCTGACGATGTCGCGCTGCAGCTGCCAGCATTTTTCTACGTTCTGCGGGCTCCATTCGCCGATGGTGGCAGGGTCCTTGCGGAACATGCCTTCGCCCGAGCAGGGCACGTCGCAGAGAATCAGGTCGAACTTCATCTTCGCCTTTCGGTAGTCACGGGGGTAGGCGTTGGTGACGATGTGGTTCGGATAGTCCCACTTTGTGACATTCTCCAGCAAGATGCTGGCACGCTGGCGAATGGGCTCGTTGGAGTACAACACACAATCGTCGGGCAACGCCGAGCGGAGTAGGGTAGACTTTCCACCAGGAGCGGCACAGAAATCAATTGATAATTGACAATTGACAATTGATAATTTTTGGCGGAGGACTTCGTCCAAGAACATCGAGGCGGCTTCCTGCACGTAATAACACCCCGCATGGAACAGCGGATCGAAGGTGAAATTGGGGCGCTGCTTCAAATAGTAGCCGTTGCGACACCAGTCTATCCTCTCTCCACTTTCCACTTTCCACTCTCCACTTTTTCGGGGATTCAGTCGAATGCTCACAGGAGCGTCCTCCTCGAACGACTGCAAATAGCGTTCGAAGCGTTCCTCGCCCATCAGTTGGCGGGTTTTTTCTGTGAAAATGGCAGGTAATTGAATCATTTGTTTGCAAAATTACTATTTTTTTTCGTAACTTTGCAACTAATTTAAGATTAATTGCGTCTAACGGATAAAAAGAAACAAAAAAACGTAGTTATGAAAAAGGTATTATTTGCAGTTTTGACACTTGGAATGCTCACTTCCTGTTCTTGTCATGGGGTGAAAATGGATTGGTATAAAACCGAGGCTCATGGCGAGGAAACCCGTTCGATAACGGGCTTCGAGCGCATATTCCTGCAGGGATCGTTAGACGTGAAGTATATGCAGAGTGATTCGTTCATGGTGAAGGTAGACGCTCCTGTAGAAGTGATTAAAAACGTGGAAACACGTGTAGAAGGCAACGTGCTGAAAATCAAAATGAAGGGCGAAGGCCGTTTTCTGAACTTTGGCGTGTCTGACAGCGATGGCGTCACGGTGTATGTCACATCGCCCGACTTCCTGGGCGTTTCGCTGCAGGGTTCAGGCGACTTCGAGTGTCAGGGTCTGTTGGACACGGACAATTTGGATATAGAATTGCAGGGCTCCGGCGACATCCTGTTCGACGACATCATTTGCGACAAGGTTAATGTGTCGGTGCTGGGTTCGGGCGACGTGAAGCTGAAGAACGTGAAGGCTCAGCAGTCAAAGAATGAAGTCGTGGGCTCTGGCGATATCAAGATACATTACGACAACAGCGGTGCCGTCGAGTCGTCCATCGTAGGCTCCGGCGACATCTCCCTCTCGGGACAAGTCAAGAGCTGCAGCTATGAAACTCGCGGCTCTGGCGATATGAATACGGGTAACTTGCTCATTACAGAAGAGAAAACAGAGACTATTATCAAGTAAAATGTACCAAAACAATACGATTATGAAGAAAGTTCTAATAACATTGGCAATGCTGTTGGCTCTCGGAATGGGAGCACAGGCAGCCGGACAGAAGCACCGTCATACTCCGCAGCAGGAGCTCAGCGACTCGACGGGTAAGGACGGTGTAGTGGTTTACTCGGACACATCGAGCATCGACACGGTAACTGTGACAAATAATAAGGCAAAGGTTACCGTCACCACGAAGACCTCGCCCTGGAGCAGTCGTACGACGACTTACGAGGTGGACGACGACGATTTCGGCGGCATGATTCACAACGCCTTCAGCCACATGGGAAGCAAGGATATTGCGGGCATGTTCTTCGTGCTGTGTGTCTTGCTCATCATCTTTGTGCTGGCACCCGTGTTCATCATCATCGCGTTGTTCTACTTCATCAACAAAAACCGCAAGGAGAAGATGCGTTTGGCACAGATGGCCATGCAACAGGGACAGCCCATCCCCGACCAGTTGCTGAACGATAAGCCCGTCGATGCTGACAACGAATACCAGAGTGGCATGCGCCAGTGCTTCGTAGGTGTGGGCCTGATGATCTTCCTGGGCTATGCAGCCGGTTCGGTGGGCTTTGGCATCGGAGCGCTGGTGTTCTGCATCGGACTGGGCAAGGTGTTTGCCTCGAAGACAGCCAATAGGCGCGAACAGGGCTTCAGAGACTTGAATTCACAGAATAGACGTGATAATAACGACGATTTAACACAGAATAATTATGACTAAGAAACTTTATCGCAGCAACGACCGCGTATTGGGCGGCGTCTGCGCAGGAATTGCAGAATATCTGGATTTTGACCCCGTGGCTGTTCGTTTGGGCTATGCAGCACTGACGCTGTTTACGGCCTTTGCAGGCATACCGTTCTACATCGTTGCATGGATCATCATGCCGGGTAAGGATCAGATTATACGACCGTAAATGGCTTCGCTCACAGACATCTCTCTCGTAGCACAGGTGGCTATATCGGGTAACCGACGGGCTTTCGACGAGCTCGTACGCCGATACCAGTCACCCGTGCGCAGGTTTTTCCTGCATCAGACACTGGGAGACAGTCAGCTGAGCGACGACCTGGCGCAGGACACGTTCATCAAGGCCTATACCAACATCGCCTCGTTCCGGGGGCTGGCCTCGTTCCAGACGTGGATTATGCGCATTGCCTATAACGTATTCTACGATTACACGCGCAGTCGTCACCAGACGTCGGATATCGATCAGGTGCCGGAACGGTCGGCTCAAGTTAATCCAACGCTGAAGATGGATATTTATGCTGCTTTGGCATTGTTGAAGCCTGACGAACGCACGTGCATCACGCTGCAACTCATCGACGGTTACGACATTGCGGCCATTGCGAAGATTACGCAAATCAAGGAGGGAACGGTCAAGTCGCATCTCTCCAGAGGTAAGGAAAAATTGGCAAACTATTTAAGACAGAATGGATATGATAGAAGATAATGATCGCCTGCTTCAGCAGTTTTTCAGCGAGGCTGCCAGCCAGCAGATAGCCGACGACGGATTTACCGAACGGGTCATGCAGCACTTGCCGTCGCGCATGAATTGGTTCGTGCGCATCTGGAACACCGTGTGCATCGGGCTCTTTGTCGTGCTGTTCATCGTGTTCCGAGGCTGGGACCTGCTGGCCGTACAGCTCGAGGTCATGCTGCGCACCATGTCCACCCATTCGTTCAGCGTCAACCTGCTGATGGCGTTTACCATCATCTTCGGCTTGCTGTTCGTAGGAGTGGGAGAAGTGATATATAAAGAGGTACACCGTCCGGCTTAATTCTTGTTGAATAAGCCGTAGGTTGTTCTTAGCACCCTGAACTCGGTACGACGGTTCAGCTGGTTGCACAGCTCCTGCTGTTCCTCGTCGAGCGTCTTGATGAATTCTTCCGTCAAGACGTCGTTTTCTTTCAGGAACGGATACTTTTCCGCCACCTTCCTGCGAATACGTTTCGCCTTGTCCTTACCGTAGCCCACAGGCGTCAGACGGTCCGACGCAATGCCGTGCTCTATCAGGTATCTGACCACCGACTCAGCCCTTCGCTGCGAGAGTCGTTTGTTGTAGTCTTCCGAACCCTTGTAGTCGCAGTGTGCCGACAACTCGATGGTCACGTTGGGGTTCTCTTCCAGCAGCGTCACCAGTTGATCCAGCGCCTCTGCCGATTCCGGACGCAGCGTGGCCTTGTCGAAGTCGTAGAAGATGTTGTCAATCAGTACTGGAGCCGAAATCGATGCCAGCGGGAATTGCAGCACATATTCTTCCGACTCCTTCACGGGTTCCACACGCAGCTGTTCCTGATGGTTCAGGAATCCCTTACAGGTTCCCAGAAACACATAGTCCACACCAGGCTTGATCTGTTGGGTAAACGATCCGTCGCCCTTCACGTTCAGCTTCAGGTTCGTACCGTCGTTGCCTACCATATACACCTGACCTGCCGGCAGCTCATAGCCGTCCTGCTCGTACACCCAGCCCGTCACCGTCTGGACGATTTCAGGGTTGTAGAACGAGAAGATGTGGTCCCAACCCTTTCCGTCGCCTCGGTTCGACGAGAAGAATCCCTGATTCTTCAGCCCTTCGAACGTCATGCCGAAGTCGTCACCCTGTGAGTTCAGCGGATAGCCGGGATGTTCTAATGAGTAATGAGAACCGTTGATTATTTCTTCATTTTCATTTCCCGTTTCTGATTCATCATTGAGCGTTACATTGCTCACAACGTGTGCAATGTATATGTCCAGTCCACCCATGCCCTCGTGGCCGTTACTCGAGAAGTAGAGGTCGCCATTAGGACGGAATGCGGGGAACATCTCGTCGCCAGGGGTGTTGATAGGCGTTCCGAGGTTCTCTACACCACCCAGTCCGCTGGTGGTCAGTCGGACGCGCCAAATGTCGTAGCCTCCCTGTCCGCCAGGCATGTTACTCGTAAAGTAGAGCCACTCGCCGTCGGGCGATACGGCAGGGTGGGCATAGGTCGACAGCGTGTCGTAGGTCAGCTTCAGGTCCGTGGGTTTGCTCCAGGCGGCATCCGTACGACTCGAGGTGGCTATCGTCGCAAAGCGTGGGTAGTCGAGGTCCGTCTTACACAGCGTCAGATACATTGTTCTGCCGTCGGGACTGAACGAGCAGGCTCCCTCTTCACCCTCCGAGTTCAACTCGCTGTCTATCGCCTCGGGGTGTTGCCACTTGCCCTTGTCGTCTTTCTGCGACAGGAATATGTCGGCGTTCTTCGTACCCGTAATGCCGCTCAGATCGTCACCCTTCGACTGGTTGCGCGTCGAAGTGAAGAACAGCTGGTTCCACTCGTCGCCACCCAGCATGGGACTGTATTCAGAACGACGGGAATTGAAGAAATTTTCGCGCTTAACGGTATAGGCCGATCCTTCCTGTTTCCAGGCTGGTGCCTGTTGTGCCGATCGCAACCCCGTTTTCGCCAAGGTCACCACGTCGTCCATATTTTCCTTTCCGAAAATGCTGTCCAGTTCGGCTTGGAACTGCTTGGCAGCCTCCTTGTATTGCCCGTTCTTCATCAGCTGCTGACCCAGATACAGGTGCGTCAGCGAGTCGTGCTGCTTGTAGCGGATGGCATTGTTGTAGGCCGCAATGGCCTTCTGGGTGTAGTTGATGCGGCGGTAGCAATCGCCCATCTTCAGCGCCAGTTGTCCGCGTAGCTTACGCTGCTTCGGGGGCGTCTGCGAATAGGCCTTCTTATACTGTGTGGCAGCATCAAAATACTCTCCTAAGGCCAACGCTTTGTCGCCTTTCTTGATGGCCTGGTCTGCTCCGCATCCCGTCAGGAGCGCAGCGACCATCAATAGCCCTATCACGTATTTTTTCTTCAGCATACTTAATAAATAACGCAAATGTTCGCATTTTATTGTTTTTTTTTGCTATCTTTGCAAACGAAAATCCATTTTTATGTAATAAACCTCGCAACAAACCAAATAGATTAGCTATGAGAAAGATTCTGTGGATGGTCGTAGCCATGATGGCTATTATGGGTAATGATGTCTTTGCCCAGAAGAGCCCTGTGGGCATTGTCAGCGTTCAGGATACGGCGAAGAGTGTTCAGCTTGGCGTCATCTCGTCCATCGCTACTGACGGTGGTCATGGCCTGCAACTTTCGGGCATTTCCAACATGTCGGCCAATAATTTCAATGGTCTGCAGCTGACCACTATCTCTAATATTTCGCATGGCATGGAGCGTGGCTTGCAGGCTTCGGCACTGTTGAATGTATCGTCGGCGATGATGCGTGGTTGGCAGTTGGGTGCCGTCAACTATACCGATTCGCTCGACGGTGCCCAGGTGGGCTTGTTTAACATCGCCCGCAAACACCGTAAAGGCTGGCAGGTGGGCCTCGTCAATCTGACGTTCGACAGCATCGGCCACAAGGTTGGTTTGGTCAATATCAGTCCGCGTACTGTTGTCGACGTGATGCTTTATGGCGGATCGTCCACCAAGGCTAACGTCGCCGTGCGCTTCCGCAACCTCAGCACGTATAACATCATTGGTGTGGGAACACACTTCATGGGACTCGACTCGAAATTCTCGGGCGCCCTGTTCTACCGTCTGGGACAGTACAAACAGCTGTCGCCCAAATGGAGCGTGAGCGGCGACATCGGCTTCTATCATGTCGAGACCTTCCATAAGAACAGCGACGAAGGCCCCGAGCGCCTCTACTCCTTGCAGGCACGCATCAATGCCGACTACAAGATTAACAAGCGGTTAGGTGCCTTCACCTCGGTGGGATGGGGCATTACGCGCTATTACGATCACAACGAAACCTACCGCAACCGTCCCCTCGTGGAACTCGGTCTGACCTACCACCAGCCCCGTGAACACCGCGACAGCTGGACTCACGCCTGGGCTGAACGGCAGTCGAAGCTAATCTACAACGATTCGACCAAGGCACTGCCCGTCAAGAAGAATTTCTGGCTGGCCGCAGCCGAGGTGACGGGCATCAACGTCGGCGTACAGCTTTTCGACCGCTACGTCACCAAGTCCGACTTCGCCCAGACCACCCTGAACAGCATCTGGCATAACTTCGAGACGGGTTTCGTCTGGGACAACGACTTCTTCATCACCAACCTGTTTGCCCATCCCTATCACGGCAACCTCTATTTCAATGCCGCACGTACCAACGGCCTGTCGTTCTGGGAGTCAGCACCCTATGCGCTGGGCGGATCGCTCATGTGGGAGCTGTTCGGCGAGACCGAGCCACCTGCCATCAACGACATCATTGCCACCACGTGCGGCGGTATGGCCATTGGTGAAATGACACACCGCATCAGTCTGGCTATTCTCGACGACCGCTATCGGGGCACCAAACGATTCGTGCGCGAGGCTTTTGCCACCATCTTCAATCCCATACAGGGCATCCACCGCCTCATTTCGGGCGATGCCTGGCGTGTGCGCAACACCCACTATCGCTATCACGACATCCAGTCGACGCCCATCGACGTGGCATTATCGTTGGGCTGGCGCTATCTGGCCGACGACGGAGCCCTGTTCCGCGGGGTCCATGCACCTTACTTTAATATGGCGCTGAAGTATGGCCTGTCCGTCGATGGTGAACGCCACACGAAGCCCTACGACTTCTTCGATCTCGACATCACCTTGGGCGTGGGTGGCGGACAGCCGCTCATCAATTCGCTGCAGATCTTGGGCCGTCTGTGGAGTACGCCGATTCTGAACAAGCAGGTGGCCACCTCTGGCGACAAGGAGCTGGAGGGCGAATTTGGTATCTACCAGTACTTCAACTACTACGATTCCGAGCCTATTAAGGACGGCTCCTCGCTGACTCCTTACCGCATCAGCGAGGCTGCAAGTTTCGGTCCTGGCTTCATCGTTTCGCTGCCCCATACGGGAGCCATGACGCGTCTCGAGCAGCGTGTGTTCCTCGGCGGCATCCTGCTGGGTGGCACCAAGAGCGACTACTATAACGTCATCGAGCGCGACTACAACATGGGAAGCGGATTCAGCCTCAAGTCGAAGACGCAGATTGAATTCGGCAAGTACGGCAACATCACGCTCGACGCCAGGTACTTCCGCCTGTACACGTGGAAGGGCTACGAGGGCAAGGATCTGCAAGCCTATGCCGACGGCACGCTCGACCTGCACTATCTGAACGTGCAGGGTGACAACAGCAATGCCGCCCTGCTCATCATCAATCCCGTCTTGGATATTCACCTGGCCCGTCAGTGGTCCTTGAAGTTGTCGGCAGCCTACTATTCGCGCCGTACCTTCTATAAGTACGCCGATAAGGTGCATGCCAAGACCTTCGAAACCAAGGTTGGCATCACCTGCCGATTGTAAACGCTGGTTTTATGTAATGGTGATTCGGCGGTTGGTGGGGTCACTCATCACGTCGCGCACAATGTCGGTGACCTGCTGTTTCAGTTCGTTGATGAACTGCTGCGGGTCATACTTCTTTGCTTCTATGTCGCGCAGCTTCTTTTCCCAGATACCCGTCAGCTCGCAACTCTTCAGCAGCTCCTCGCGTATCAGGTCTATCAGCTCGATGCCTGTGGGGGTAGCCACCAGACGCTTCTTCTCGCGACGGATGTAGTGACGCTTGAACAGCGTCTCGATGATGCCTGCACGCGACGACGGACGGCCGATGCCGTTCTCCTTCATGGCAGCACGCAGCGTCTCGTCCTCGACGAACTTACCCGCCGTCTCCATGGCCCGCAACAGCGTGGCCTCGGTGTAATAGGGTGGGGGCGTGGTCCATTTCTCCGTCAGCGTGGGCTGGTGGTCGCCACTCTCGCCTTTGACGAAGGTAGGCAGCGTGCGCTCCTCGTCGGCCTGCTTCTTCTCCTCGTCATTGCCCTCGTCGTTTTTCTCACCTCTTTCCTCTTTCCTCTCACCTCTGACTACCCGCCAGCCTGGGTCAAGGATTTCCTTACCGGTGACCTTGAATTCAATGGCGTCGACAGAATCGACGCCCACACTACCAAGGACGGTGGTCGTTGAGAACTTACAGTCGGGCAGGAAAACGCCGATGAATCTGCGGGCCACCAGGTCGAACACCTTCTGCTCGGCGTCGCTCAGGTTCTGTGGGATAATACCCGTGGGAATGATGGCGTGGTGGTCGGTCACCTTCGACGAGTCGAACACACGCTTCGACTTCTTCAGCGCCTTGCCGCCAATGGGTTTGATGTATTCCGCATAGACTGCCTTGCCGAAGAATTTCGTCTGGTACAAGCCGTTCATGGTCTGCGGACATTTGGGATAGATGTCGTCCGACAGGTATTGCGTATCCACACGCGGATAGGTGGTCAGCTTCTTCTCGTACAGCGCCTGGATGAGGTTCAGCGTCGTCTCTGCCGAGAATCCGAACTTGCGGTTGCAGTCCACCTGCAGCGACGTCAGGTCGTACAGTTGCGGCGGCTGTTCCTTGCCCTCCTTCTTCTCCACCTTGGTGACGGTGAACGGCTTGCCCTCGATGTCCTTGAAGGCCTGCTCGCCTTCCTCCTTCGACGTGAACTTACCCTTCGTGGCAGTAAATGTCGTGTCGCGATAGACGGTAGCCAGCACCCAGTAGGGCTCGGGCTTGAAGTTATCGATTTCCTTCTGGCGGTTCACGATGAGCGCCAGGGTAGGGGTCTGCACGCGACCTATGGAGAGCACCTGGCGGTTCTGACCGTATTTCAGCGTATACAAGCGGGTGGCATTCATGCCCAGCAGCCAGTCACCGATGGCACGACTCAATCCTGCTAAATACAGCGGCTGGTAGTCCTGCTGGTCTTTCAGGTTCTGGAATCCCTCGCGGATGGCCTCGTCGGTCATCGACGATATCCACAGTCGGCTGACGGGACACTTGGCCCCCGCCTTCTGCATCACCCAGCGCTGGATGAGTTCACCCTCCTGTCCGGCGTCACCGCAGTTCACGATGCGCTCTGCCTTCTGCATCAGGTCCTCGATGATGGCAAACTGCTTCTTGATGCCCTGGTCGTCGATGAGCTTGATGCCAAAGCGCTCGGGAATCATGGGCAGCGACGTCAGACTCCACGATTTCCACATCGGCGTGTAGTCGTGGGGCTCCTTCAGCGTACACAGGTGACCAAAGGTCCATGTCACCTGGAAACCGTTGCCTTCCATATATCCGTCGTGGCTCGATGTCGCTCCGATGATGCGGGCAATGTCACGGGCCACACTCGGCTTCTCTGCAATACATACAATCATACGGGGCGCGAAGGTACAAAAAAAATAACAAAAAACCAAATTTTTCTTTGGCTGTTTTATTTTTTCTTCGTAAATTTGCAGTGTTATGAAGAAAGTAGCCCGACTATTTCTCGTGCTCATCCTGTTGTTAGCAACGGGATTTGTGCGTGTTTCTGCCGAAGAGACACTACCTCCTCGGCTCCAGAAACTTGCTGACGAAGCATACCATTATTACAGCTCGCGCGGAACCGACAATTTCTTTGAGGCCGTCCAGAAGGTGAAGGATGCCACCGAGTTTTCCGAGTATCAGGAAACCTACTATCGCGCCTGCGCCTACGAGGCCATCTATATGTTCGAGTACGTCGACCGTCAGAAGGGCGTCGCCTTGTCGCACGCCATCTACCACCATGCGAAAGAGGACAAGAGCAACGTCGGTATGTATTTTGCCACCTTTACCCTGGGCACCATCCGCGAACAGTCGGGCAACTACGGACTGGCCGAGAAGAGTTTCCTGCAGGCGTTGGAGCTGAAGAAGGAATACCTGCCCGACGAGAGTGCAGCACCCTGCTATCTGGGACTTTGCGAGGTGGCACTCCACCGGAAGGACTACGAAGCAGTGAAGGAATACGCCCGCTTGGCCCTCGACGAGCCCAAAGCCATCCCCATGAATCAGATTACCGCATGGAGCTATAAATGCCTGGCACGTTACAACGAAGGCGACAGCCTCGGTTTCGAGGAAGCCTACAAGGAGCGCGCCCAGCTCACGCCTGGCACCATTGCCACCCGCCTGAACCATGCCTTGGCCGAGGACAACGAGCAGGGCATGTTCGTCACCATGTTCATCGGACTCATCAACCTCAAGACGGGCCACATGGAGT
>JAEEGH010003399.1_pt1 | contig 41913 bp, 40 predicted proteins | sample 9134181 | NCBI WGS metagenome assembly JAEEGH01 (sample SAMN16246544, study PRJNA631951) | gut metagenome | biome: gut microbiome; feature: rumen; material: DP-attached | host: Bos | place: Iran: Karaj | collected 2018-10 | reverse complement strand
TGTGTTTTTACTCTATTGCTTATCCCGTCTTTATCGATTTCACCCCTGTATCCTGGATCAATAGAGAAAAACAACTCACCAAAGATCTTGGATATCTCTCCACGATTTATTTCATCAATTACAAACACAAATTCTCTTTTTTCTATTGCATTTTCATCTTCTTTCTCTGCTTTTGCAGCATTTTTGCAAAAATCTTTAAAAATTCCATCTTTGCGTTCGAAAACAACATTATTCCCTACTTGTTTTGGTCGCAATCCCTCAACAAAGTCAGTATAATCGTATGAAGGGTGAAATTGTACAAAATCATATTGTGGGTTATTATTTAATTCCTTTATTTCATTAACGTTAATAAGCATCGCTGCAATTTTGCGGGCCAAATAAGTTTTGCCAGTTCCTGGCGCACCTGTCAAAATAATGTTTCTTTGCCTTGCAAGCTTACCACAAAGTTCTTTTATGTTTTCTTCTCCTCTGAATGCAACAAGAGTTTCCCACGGATAGTTCTTATATATCCACTCACTGTCTGTCTCTTGCAACAACGCTCTATAATAGTTTTGAATAGCTGCGCTTTTGTAGTACCATGACATTTTACTATTAACTATTTCTTTATCACAAGCCAGTTTCCACTGCTTTTGCAAAATGTCCCACGCCTTACCACCTATAAACGTAAATTCGTTATTCAATATTGTATCTTCCTTTTCTTGCTGTTGTTCGGCATTGATATTTTTATGCTCTTTATTAAGTTTTTTATACAATTCATTTAAATTATTCTCTGACACGATCGTACAGAAAATACTGGGTTTTAAAGCTGCTATCATAGCATGAATTGCTGCCCAAGGTTTATGTTCTTCTACATCTTTACCATCTTTCTGTTTTTTGCAATATGAGATTAGCATGTTTTGCAATTTAGATAATGGTTGCGTTAAGTCTTTATTGATTTCGTAAACAATCGTATCTTTCTCTTTTTTTTCAACAAATGACTTGCCCTCTGATTTAAGGATTTCAGCTAATCTTGGGACGATGTCACCCCATTTTTCTTGCAACTTTGATTTCGCATTGTTTGAAAAACGTCCTTGTCCTATTCCGGCCACATTTTCCCCTCCCAAGAACTGATAAAATAAGTCTTTATAAGTGATTTCACTGCCATCAACTATATCCGGAGTAATCTGTCCAGACTTATTTTTAATCCAATCTTGAATAAATGTAGTCTGGTTCATATATGTTTGTTTCCAGTTGCCTTTAATATTGATTTTCATATTTGAAATCTCGATTCCCTATACATCGCGAGGTTTATATTTTTAGTTTATAGTTATTCTTTTCTTATCTATCCCCAAAACTCGTCATCATACTCGCAAACCAACTTGCCGGTGGGGTCTTTGACTTGAAACGATTTCACGGTGCCGGTGGCGAGGAAATCCTGTATGAGTTCTCGGATGGCATCTACGAAGTCATCCTCATCTTCTATTTCCGCGAGACTTTTTATCTCATCATCGGAGGCATAATCTAGATTGTAGACGTCTTTTGGCATGATCATGCTTCCCGGGTCTGTGTTCCATTCCACGTAATCAGCGTGCAGCGTTTTAAGGTAGTCGACTGTATACATATTCTTGCTCTTTAGTTGCTCATGCGGTAAATCAATTGCAAATATAGTCATTTCTTACCGAAAAAACAGTCTTTTGACATTTTTTAATGGGGGGGGCAACGAATTTTTACAATTAAATCACTATCTTTGCTGAGTAAAACTGAAACAATAACTTAAAACCTCACGATGTACAGGCAATCGTTTACTGGCTTATGGCAAAATATGAAATAAAGGACGGAGTTTGCGTTATTTCAAAAAGAACAAAAGCTATAGCTGACAACGCATTTCGCAATTGTACAGAACTCAAGCAAATAGAAATACCCAATTCTGTGACAAGTATTGGCAGTGGTGCATTCCAAGGGTGTACAGGACTTATAAGCATAACCATTCCGGATTCTGTTACAGAAATTGGCGGAGGTGAAGTGGGTCTTAGACCATGGGTGGCAACAGTCAAGGGAGCATTTTCTGGATGTACATCACTGACCAGTATCACTATTCCTAAATCTGTAACAGTTTTGGGGGATTTAACATTCAGTGGATGCACAGCTTTAAAAGAGATTATCCTACCTGAAACATTGGTTAAGATTGGACGTTATGCATTCTATGGCTGTACCAGTTTGGAGAATATTGTCATACCTGCCTCAGTCAAATACTTTGGGCATTCCATCCCCAAAGGGGCGGCTAGTAACTTTCAAGGCAATCCTTTCGAAGAATGTACTGCTTTGAAAAGTATAACCATGACAGAAGATTTGATAAAAGGAATACAGATTGCCGACGGACTTTATGGTACAGATGATACCAGATTTTATGAGACTATCAAGGCACTCATCATACAACAATGATTTCTGTGGAGCTGCATGTCCGTAAGCCAAGAAGAAGTAAGAATCCTCGATGATCAATCAAACAGCCCGCCGAACTTTAAATTGCTCGGCGGGCTGTTGTTTGCGGAGGATTCATTTGCTTTCAAGATAATTGAAGATACCTATCATGGTACTCCAACACACAATGTAGATAATTGTTTCAATAATGGTCATAACGCATAATTTAGGCAGCAAGTGACGGAACAGCGAGAGCTGTCAAGCTAGCTTGGATAGCCGAGTCGTGACGGAACTCGACAGAGTCAAGAGCCAAAGGCTCCAGCTGTTTTGGACAGAGGTGGAAGTGTTTGGTCATTTTGTTAAGGAGAGAGGTGGTCTCGACACTAGATAAGTCGAAAATGGTGAAGGCATAGACTCCATCATTATAAGATGGGGTAAAGAAGACTCTTTTGTTGCTGAGGTACTTCTTGATTTTGTTGAAGTAGTTCTTGGAACTGGTTTTAATTGTTGTAGCCATATCTTTTGAATTTTTGTTTGACGGGCATAATATAGACACATTTGCGAAAAAATTCAAAAAACAGAGCAACTTTTTTGCTGTTAAACAGCCATTTAACATCATTTAAGGGGTGGGGTTGCGAATTTTTGCAATTAAATCACTATATTTGTGCTTTAAAAAGCACGAAACTGCTCACGCTCGGCAAAATGAACAAGTTCTTTTGCGCTCGCTTAATCGCAGCTTTGCAATAGAAACAATAACTTAAAACCTCACGATGTACAGGAGATCGTCTACTGACTTATGGCAAAGAAAATTGAGTTGAAAGAGAAAATCGAAGAAAAAACTTTTAAAAGTGATGACGGACTGGTCTATAGAATCAACGATAACGGAGAGTCGGTAAGTGTGGGCTGTGCCAATGACACTCGAGAGACATTAGAGGTAGCAGACATTGCCAGCGAAGTGGTGATTGAAGGGAAAACCTATCCTGTCACCCACACGAAACCTGGTGCATTTTGTCGTTGCAAGGAATTGAAAACAGTTATTTTCCCTGAAAGTATGAAGTGCATCGTCATGGACTCTTTCTATATGCCTGCAGAGTCATGGGAGCCACGCGACCATCCACTTCCGAAACTGAAGAAACTGGTCTTCAACGGATGTAGGGATTTTGAGAATTTCGATGGTCTCATTCAGAAGGTCAACGAGATAGAGTACGACAGCATAGATACGCTGTTGAATATGTACACCAACGCCCCTTGTAAATCTTTGGTAAAGCGAATGCCTATCACCTCTCGCGTCATATCTGTTGGTGGAAAGGAACTCACGGATTTGGTCGTCCCTGAAGGAACCACGATACTTCATGAAGGATTCCTGGCCAATCTTGAAGGACTGCGTTCGGTTGTACTGCCAAGCAGTCTCAAAACCATCGGCGACAAGGCATTTGATAATTGCAAGAATCTGGAGAAGATCAATTTCCCAGAGGGATTGGAAGCCATCGGCAAGAATGCATTCCATGCAACGGGCCTTCACGAAATTGTCATTCCCAAAGGATGCAAGTTATTAGGTAATGGCAACTTCTCTTTCTGCGAGCAACTAACAAAAGTCACATTACCCGAGGATATCACAGAGATACCCAATTGTGCTTTCATGGCAACAAAATTAGAAAGCATCGAACTGCCTGAGGGACTGCAGACCATAGGAAGCTGGGCCTTTGCACAAACTCCGCTTAAAGAAATCACCATTCCTTCGACAGTGACCTCTATCGGAGAATATGTGTTTGACAGCTGCGGTGAGTTAGCCCATGTGTATAGTCACATCGCAGATCCTGCAACATGCGAAGTCCAGGCGATGGAAGAGAAGAGACCAGCCAACTATAAACGTGAGGAAGTGTTCTATTGCCAGGCCACGCTCCATATTCCTAACGTGAAAGGTATGGCGACTGCATACAAAAAGAAAGCAGCATGGAAGAAGTTCTCGAACATTGTTGCCGACATTGATGTTTAATCATCATCAAATATGTTAGTATTATGAAAATCTTACTTTCTGGAATAGGCTACATGGCCGGCTCGATTGTCGACAAGGAGGATTCGGGCGATTTGATTGAATTTCCGTTGATGCCTGATATTGATGTCAGCATAGATGACGATTATTATGGCAGTTTCGATTGCGACGACGAAGAGTATGATGATGAAATGAAAGTGAGGATAATGCCTTACGTCAAAGAGAACTGTCTCGTAAAGACGGAGCCTCCTTATTTCTTCAGGATGGTGTATGGCGGGTTCTCGTGGGATGTGGAGTTCGAGATTGATGACGACGATTTCGATATCAGTAAGGTTGAACTCATCAGGAACGAGAGCAGCATAGAAGAGCTGAACGTGTTTATTGTGGACAACATCATCTACGACGGTAAGATGGTGCACTGCACAGAGCAATCTCATGATGACATTTATGACTATGAGATGTCTGACACCGAAATAATTGAAACGGAGTATTTATAATCCCCGCCGAAAGGAAGACCATAACACTCCCGCCACATAGTGTTATCGATAGCACCGTGCGGCGGGATTACTTTGTTGATTTAGAAATTCTGAACCAGCCATTATCAGACTGGAATAGCCACAATGGTGATGCCATCTTTCACTATCTGCCGTTCAGTGTTCCACGTTACGATGATGGAACAACCAACATGTCCTCATGTGCATTTAGTGCAAAAGTAAATGACAACTGCCAACAGAGAAAAAGAAGTAAGTATCTTCGATGATTAATCAAACAGCCCGCAGAACTGTTAATTGTTCGGCGGGCATTTTTTAGCTTTTCGGTTTTCAATTACTCAAAAAGACCAGAAAGGGAGTCCGGCAAACGATCCGGATCGAAATCCCCATTGGCAATCTTTTTACTCAAAGACAACCATTCTTTAATGGATGCTTGCTCGAAAGTCTCTGGATGCTGCTCAAGGAACTTGACAACTCTTTCGTTTAGCTCTTTATGCTCCTCCAGAAATACAGAGGTCAATTCTGAATAATCCCGTTTGGGAACAACTACCCTCGGATCTCTATTGCTACATGGGAATTCCTTATCAGAAAGCGAGAATGGGAAATATGTTTGTTGTGTGCCCACCATTCCCTCAATGGTATAATCCTTCAGCCAAGTATTAACAGTGTCTTTATCGGCATAATATATAACGCAGTAATAACAGCGGATACCATCGACTATGACATACTCATCCATATCTGCCATATCAATAGAGAGCGTGTTATTCTCAACATAGATGTTGGCAGGTATGCGAGGAAGATAAAAAACACGTGAACCGAATTCGATTCTTATGTATTTCTTGAATAAAAGAGTGGCTTTTTCCTTTTCCATAATAATGAACGATTCCCTATACATCGCGAGGTTCTATTGTTGTTACTCTATGCTCTATGATTACGAGACGAATCTTTTAATCCCAAAACCCATCGTCATACTCGCAGACGACCTTGCCGGTGGGGTCTTTGACTTGAAACGATTTCACTGTGCCGAGGGCAAGGAAGTCCTGAATGAGTTCTCGGATGGCATCTACGAAGTCATCCTCATCTTCTAATTCCGCGAGACTTTCTATCTCATCATCGGAAGCATAATCTAGATTGTAGACGTCTTTTGGCATGATCATGCTTCCCGGGTCTGTGTTCCATTCCACGTAATCGGCGTGTAATGTTTTAAGGTAGTCGACTGTATACATATTCTTGGTCTTTAGTTGCTCATACGGTAAATCAATTGCAAATATAGTCATTTCTTACCGAAAAAACAGTCTTTTGACATTTTTTAACGGGGGGGGCAACGAATTTTAGCAGAAAAGTTACTATATTTGTGCCTTGAAGGCACGAAACTGAAAACAATCTATAGAACCTCGCGATGTGTAGGCGAATCGCACATGGGTATGCCTAAACGCATTGAACTTTCTTCTGTGAAACATTATGTGAGATCTAGTGACAGTTGTTACCGTGCAGATGATGGCGTTATTTATCGCATCGTGGGCAGAAATCAGTTCGTGGAAGTCTGCTCTTCCGAGCCAATGAAGGATATTTATAATATTCGATAGCATCTAATATTTGTTAATTAACTGGCTGAGTTTTGAACATTACGAGCAAAATGCCTATATTTGAATATGGTATAAAACAGTTATCTATACAGTCTTATGAACACAATTGAATTAATTAGCTCGATGCAACAAGAAGGCAAGGAAATTTTCTTGTCAGCAGAAGATCTTTTGACAATGTTTAATAGGAACATTTCAAAAAATACAGAACTCCTTGACTATATAGGCAAGAAAAACATTTTTGAGGTTATAGGTAAGACAAGAAACGAGGGTGTTCACAGTCGTTTCATTGCCGAACTGCTATCTGGAGATTTCTTCAAGGGGCAATCTCGTGAATCAACTCTATTTCACTTTTTGGATTTACTTCTTTACAGGTCTGCTAAAGAAAATAAAACTTCAGAGATCAATGAGCATCTCAAGAAACAAATACTGACACGTTCTCTTTTGATTGAAAATGCCACGTCTGTTTGTGAACTGTCTGTTAAGGAGTATCAGAAATTGTACAATGTCAATAACACGATTAGTACAGATAAAAACGATCGTATAGATATTTATATTAGGTATAAATTGGTAACACCGATAGCGGGACGAAACACGCTAGAGATATTCATTGAGAATAAAGTCAATAGTTCCGAGTTTGATTCTCAGACGCTTCGCTATTTCGAGGAATGTGACAATGGTGGATACAAACGCCCCTTCCAATTGTTTATATACTTGACTCCCCAATCTCTTCGCGACATGGAGAATTATTATGGTTTGGACACCAAATACAAACCCACTTGTCCTCACTACATCCATATTTGCTATCAGGATATTCTGAGCTATATCATAGAGCCGTTGATGAATGATGAAAGCTTGGACGATGACAAGAAGGCAATGTTAAAGGAATATATCAGTTGCCTTGAACTACCCGCTATGCCCGATGCAGAATCACAGGCTCCTGGCAATGAGCTTTCCATCATGGCCATTAGTTCAAGAGAGAGAGAACTGGTGAAAACCTTTATGGAAGATGCCATCAATCGCAGAGTTATCAACAAGGCTATTGAAGCGAAACTGGATGAACCACTCTATTCGGTAACATCAATGGGCGAATTGTTCAATGCTACTGAGGCAATGAAAGAGGCAGTCAAGTTTCTGGCAGGTAATATCAAACCACTGGTATTGTTGAAGAAAGTCAACGATTGCGCAATAGTTGGTCCGCAAAATGGTGCAAAACCATATCTTGTTTATTCTCCGAATGCTTGGCGCACACCAGACAAAAAGTTCTGCAAATACTTGCCATTCGACGATTTGTATGTATATTCAGGTAAGGTGTATGTTTCACTCAGGCCGGCTGTAAATGCCGCCATAGAGGGCTATAAGAAAAAACGCCATAAGTCCAACGAAGAGCTTGTCAGCGATTTCAGTGCTGTATTTTCAGGCAAAGGTGGTGGTATTCCCCTTGTCTCTGAGAAGAAGCAAAATGGGAATGCCGAAGCAGACATCAAAGGCATTTACATAAGGAAAAATATTCCCGTAGAACGTCTACAGAAAATCAATGACATTCTTGGTGAACAGTTTTCTGTTAAACCTATAGACAATGAGGCATATAATGCTTTGATGTCCTGTAATGTTCAGCTGTACCACGATAAGCCTGTTACTGAAAACGGTTTACCACGCGAGATTGAAGGGTTGTTACAAGATTTTAGTGGTTATTTGAGCTATGAACAAGTAGGTGAAACTCCCTTCTTTTTCAGAAAAGATATTGCTGACGACAGGATTCTTAATATCAACAAGCTAAAGGTTTTTGAAGATCACAATCTTATTGAAAAGTGTAAAGACACTTCCCTTTTGCTTGATTTCTTCAATAGTAGGAGGAACCTCATTCTCTCTGTGTACAAAGTAATGCTTGAGGCAGAGTCGGATAGAAATGTATATATAGAAAAAATTTCTGTTTACCGCAATTGCTTAACCCATAAATAGAAATAATAACATATAAATGAAAATTCTGCTCCCCCAAAACGTTGCGAGCGTGTAAAAATGCGCAGAATGTGTCGGATTTAAGGTGCCAGTACTTTACACTAAACCTTTAAGTAGCTGATTATCAACATCCGTTAGCCGCCGCACTGGCTGCTGTTGAGGAGTAACCGAAAGTGCTCAACAATACATCACTGTGCAACCCTCGAAGGCACAATCTCCGATTTCCGTCACCGAGTGCTTGTCAGGCCAGTGCAGCCTATGAAGACGTCAGCTCCAATTTTCGTCACCGATTCGGGAATGACGATGCTCCGTGGTGTGACAATAATCAATCAAACAGTTCACTCATTGTTACAACTTTTTGGAAAATTCCGCTATGGGCGTTGTGTTTCAGTCCAAGCGTTGTTACAAGCGTCAAATGGATAGTTTGTTTGAATGATAGGTTTTCTTGTAATGCTGCTATTCTGCTCCTAAGTGTCAGTTCGTCTTCATTCTTCGGCTCATACTTTGTAGATAGGAATTTCATCTCACAAAGATTAACCACACGGTCATCTCTGATAATCAGCATGTCAATTTGAGCACCAGTATTATCTTCATCACCTTTGACAATCCATGGTGATTCTGTTGACGACACACCTTCAACGCCCAATGCTTTCTTAATCATGGTGATATGATTGAAACATACCCGTTCGAAAGCTAATCCTCGCCAAGAATTGAGTTGAGGCATGTTCTGCTGATGTTGCCAATAAGATTCGTCTGTAACTTTCTTCCCATCGATAAAACGCAGATAGAACAGACAGAAACTATCTGTCAACTTGTATCTTATCTCTTTTTGGTTCTTTCCGAATGGATGATAACTGGAAATGAAATCACTGGCCATCAGGGTTTCAAGCATCTTACTGAACGACCCGCCAGAGGTGAAACCAAGTTTCTCTACGATTTCGTCGCGTGTATAACCCGTATGTCGTTTTGCAAGTAGTTTAACTACCTTCATGTAATCATCGGGATTGATGAATAAAGAAGCAAAGAGACGAGTGAACTCGGATTCCAATCTCGCATTCCGACAAAAGAACAGTGCATCGATATTTTGCGCGAGACTCTTTCCTCGTTTGAAATAGTCCAGATAATAGGGTATTCCTCCTACAATCATATAACTCTCAATCAAGTCATAATCTGACATGACAATGCTTTTCGACTCAAAAAAGCGTTTACACTCGCCCAATGTAAAAGGAGACAACTTGAGTTGGCAGGTCAGGCGGTCGTATAGACCACCCTTGCTGTTTACCAGATTGTCGAGCATCCACGATGTCGCACTGCCACATACCACCAGCATCACATGATTGCGCCAAGCTCCCCACGTGTTCCAAAAGTTTTCGAAGGCCATTAGGAACTTTGAACGAGGTGTATCCATCCAAGGCAGTTCGTCAATGAAGATTAGCTGACGACTACCATCATTTTTCTCGTCCAACAAAGCGCCCATCATTCCGAAAGCTTCCATCCACGATTTAGGACAATGGCCTTCTTCCATTCCGTATCTCATTAAACTGGCATAGAAGGCTTCGAGCTGGTCGCGCATCGTAATCTTGCGTTCCTTGTCGTATGGCGAAAGTCCGCTGTGATAGAAAGCCATCTTGTCTTGGAACAGTTCCTTGACAAGGAATGTCTTTCCAACTCTCCTGCGGCCATAGATGGCCACGAACTCTGGTTTTCCGCTTTGATAGCGTTCCTCTAGTTCCTCAATTTCTACTTTCCGACCTATTATCATGTTTAAAAACGCTTTAATTTGGCCACAAAGATACAAAAACATTTTTATTTGGCCAAATAAATACCTATATAATTAGCCAAAAAGAGAAAAATAGGTATAGTGTTTGAAGAGATTGCAGAAGAAAACAAAAGGATGTCTGTTTATCTCTTCGATACCGAGAAGCCACCCACCAGTAAACAGACTGGCGGATGCAGAGCTGATGAATTGAATATCAGGCCAGAAATGCTCCACTATGTCATTTATCTTCATTTGTCTGCGATTAAAGACTCAGAACCATCTTTCTTCAATATCTTGTCAATCATATCTTGCATCCATCCTTCGTTGAAGATATTGTCAGTCCTTTCAGTCCAAACACTAAACCATACCCAGTCCTTCTTTGGGAAAGCTTTATTCTTAGGGAATTTTTTCTTGAATTCCTCCATCCTTGAAAGAATGTCATCATCAAGTTCTTCCTCCTTATTCTTATGATATTCCAACATGACCGTTATGTGGTCTTCCTTTATCTCGAATTGGTAATAATAGTATTGAGCATCAACACCCATAAAGGCATCGTTCAGTCCTTCTGTTCTGAACTTTACATAGACCTTACTCTTCGAAGATTCATCAAGAATGACTCCCTGGGTCTCGCTTAATATGCTTTTGCAAATGTTGGAAGCTTGCGAAATGACATCTTCACGATTCTCAAAAATGAGGTCTAAGGCTCTGCGATGCTTATTGTAAATAGAATTACAAAGATTTACTAATTCCTGATCCATGATTATATTCTTCTTAATTGTGTTAATATAGTTCTTGATTAATAAAGACTCATCTTTTCCAATAGAATTGTATCTTGACTGATAGATATTCTCTAAAACACCGACTACGTCTGTATAGTTCAGTGTAATCCATTCTTCATCTGTTGGCCTTTCTCCGTCAGGTGTCAAATAGACGAAAATCTTTGAGTAGTCTTTATATTGAGAATTTATCTTTCTTTTATAGGTAACCAATTGAGACTCTTTTCTATTGTTTGAATCATGTTCATGAGAGCCCACCTTGTTCTCTATAACCAAAACAAGCTTGCATTGATGCGAAATGAGAAGGATGCCAATGTGATTCCATTCACGATATACGTTCATGGAATACAAATCGGAACTTAAAAAGCGTAACGATGTCTGTTTGTCAACATCTCTCGACAGTTTTACGATTATGCCATAAAGAACTGAGTCCCCCATACCATGGCTTTCGTTAGGATTCAATAACCAGCTCAACAAATTGCTATGCCTGATTTCCGCCTGAGAAACCTTAAGCACATCAAACAGGTTAAATTCATTTGTCCATTTTGAAAGACTTTCGAGACATTCTGCATCTTGCATGAATTTCAAGAGGGCGTCTCTGTCTATGTTGGCGTCATCGCCAGAAATGTTTTGAAAGCTATTACTCATATATTGCTATTTAAATTTTCATTTATCAGAATACAATTCAATTCATTCCGTCATTTTCACGTCTTTAGTTTATATCTGACGCAAAGATACACATTTAATTTGAATGAAACAAATAAAAATCAAGAAAACTGCTTGGCAGCATGAACGATAGTCATGTGCATAATATAGACACATTCACGAAAAAATTCAAAATTCAGAGGTACTTTTTTGTGAGGTTCCCCTAACGCATAATGCAGTTTAACAGTGTGAAGCAGTTGATTTTTTGGATAAAAGATGTCAATTCTCGTACATTACGTCTTTACAAAAGTTAAACTCGTACCTTAAAGGTTAAACTTTTTAAGAACGTAGACGCCTATAGTCGTCTACACCATCTCGCTGAATAGTGGTAACTTTGTAGGCGTTAGACGGTCGTAGTGCCGTTCGACACGATTATTATTTACAAATTAATTAAAATTTAAAGTATCTATGAGTTTTTTCAAGACTCCGCCTATCCTCCCTATGGAGGCAGGCCCAGAACGAGAGCTTATGGCGCGTATCCTCTTCGAAGTGAAACGCATTAAGGGGCTCACTACAGCTCTCGTACAGACAGCGGGTGTAAACGCCAAATGGCTTAATCCCGACGAGCCCCGCAACTTTCCCGTTAAGCGCTTACTGCGCATCACACTTCACACCATGTACCGCCTCGATCGCGAGGAGTTCAAACAGCGGGTCAACGCGATGATCGACTACACATACGATCACATCCTTCCAACCTATGCTGACTATGTTGACCATCAGACAGGCAAGCGGAAGCAGCGACCACCCAGTATTAGGCGTCTGTATCGACGCCGCTACCGGCTTTCTTATCGAAGATTAATAACTCATCAAAATATATGAATAACGACGCTTTTTCTTTAGTAAGGAGCAGTCAGGCTAAGTTATGCCAGACTGCGAAGACTGCGGCAGCCAACAAGAAGCTGACGCCCCACGATGAACTGATGCAGCACAGGGTAACCCCTGAAACCAAGCTGCCACCATTGGAATTCCTGTTCAAAATGAACGGCATAGAGTGTTTCCCGCTCTCTGAACTCGTGGCCAACACGGGTAAGGCGAAGAGTGGTAAAACGCTCTTTCTCTCTATCGTCATGGCGTGTTGCATGAAGCGTAATGTGCTTGGCTTGGAGCGCATCCGTGAAACACCTATCCGTGTGCTGTGGTACGACACTGAACAGTCCGCTCAGTCCACCCAGAACATCCTCTGCAATCGCATCATCCCATTAAGTCACACAGAGGATAATGGTCACACAGAAATCACAGAAACCACAGATACATCTTACATCAGCCATCTAACATCAGACTTAAACGACCAGTTTTTCGTCTTCAACGTCCGTGGCATTGGCTGGGAGAAAAGGCGCGAGCTGTTGACTGTCGCCATCAGCGAGATACAGCCCGACCTCGTGATTGTCGATGGCATCAAAGACCTCATCACCGACATCAATGATGGCACGCAGGCCACGATGGTGGTGGAAGATCAGATGGGCCTCGCCCAGGCCTATAACTGTTGCATCGTAGATGTGCTCCATCAGAACAAGAGCGACACCGACCGCAACATGCGTGGATGGATTGGCACCGAGCTCGCCAACAAAGCCTTCGAGGAGTGGGCATGCTCCATTGTGCCAAATACCGAGACCTTCAAGGTAGAGCATGTCATGTCGCGCATGAAGCGATGCCAGGATAATCTCTATTACAAGCTCGACGACGCAGCACTGCCTGCTGCCTGCGAGAAGCCCGACGAGCAACCTCGCGATGCTAATGGCCGCTATGCCTCTAAGAAGAAGCCTGAGGAGCAGGAGAAACCTGCCAAGCCTAAGTACGATATCAACTGGAGCAAGCTCAACCGCGATTATATCCTGAAGAACGATATCGAGGAGCCTTTGCCCCCCGAACAGATTCCGTGGGATCTGGTCAAGCTCTTTACTGATGGCATGGAGGGTTGGTCGTTCAAGCGCTTTGCCCAACTCATGGCAGTTGCCATGCGTATAGCCGGCATCGAGGATAAAAAGTATTATTACTATCTGGTCAAACGAGCTGTGGAACAGCATATCCTGGCTCCTGGCAAGGATGCCTACAATCAGCAGGGCTTCTTCCTCAACTCGCCCGAGCAGCGTCAGCGCATCTTGGCGTATGAGGAGGAGCAGCGCCGCAAGGGCTTGGAGCCTGTGCAGTCATCACTCCCATTCCCTGAGTCCGACAGTGATGATGTACCACCCTACTAGGCAGCCCCCCTATATATCGCCCTTTTTTATTATAAAAATAAAAAGGGCTCTGTATATATATAGGGGCTCCAAGTAGCCCCGCCGTGAATTCGTTCGATTCGTTCAATTCGTGTTCGTAAAAATGAAGTTATCCGAGTTATTAGCGAGAACATCCCTGAAAGCTCTTGGCCGTGAAATCGGCCTTGACGTTCAGATGGTCGAAGGTCATCTGGTGTTTACACCACTTGACCCTAACGACCCTCGCTACTCCGAAGACTTCGTGATACCCACTATGAAGATGATCTCCGCCTGTCGTGCCGACGACTTCGACTACTTCCAGCCTTTCATTGCTGCCGGTAAACTCACAGTCGCTGATATGCACCATGCAGCGCAGCGCTATCACCTCGGCAAGACTAAGAGCGGCCAGCCCATGTACTGGATGATCGACGATATGCTCCAGCCCCTCGATGCCCACATCGGTCAAGATGCTTGGATCTCTCAGCTCTTGAAGAAGCGTGAGCCCCTCCTTAACTCCTGGCAAGTCCATCACTGCCTCTTCGGCCTGCATTTATTAACGAACACAAATCTCACTAATAACACGAATAAGAAATTCTCTAATTCTCCAATTCTTGACTCAGAAAAAAAAGATTCGTTAGATTCGTGTTCAGAAGAAAAACCTATATGCGTGGTTGAATCAGAAGCATCTGCCGTGGTTCTATCCGAGCTATTTCCAGACTCTATCTGGATGGCCTATTGCACAGTTCCTCACTTAGACATCGACCTGTTCGAACCCCTACAGGGTCGCACAGTCACCATTTATCCCTGCACCGACCCCTGCATGTCGAATCTCCTCTTCTTCGAAGAACTCTGTGAGTCCATCTGTAAGCACTACGACATCACCCTCTCTGTCGACCGCACCCTCGAAGACCATGCTACCGACGACCAAAAGTCCCGCAACATCGACCTCCTCGACTACCTCCGTGAATCCCTATCTCATTCTGCGTAAATTCGACCCGAATTCTGCGTGAATTCAAGTCGTTTTCTGCGTGCAAACTCTATTAATTCAGTATCCTTATGAGTACGTTCAAAATCAAATCCTACGGTAAATCAGAATTCGCCTGGCTGATGTTCCCCAAGATGAAGGATCCCAGTTCAGCTCAGGACAAACTCCTTCGTTGGATCAAGAAAGACCCTCGCTTCCATAAGCGCCTCCTGCGTCTTGCCAACACCAAGGATGATAACGACTACAGTAAAGAGCAAATACTGCTCCTAATCGATAAATTCGGCGAACCAGGAGAGTATGATGACTACTAATTTCACTTTTTGCCGTCACCTGCCGTCATTCGCCGTATTCTGCCGTCATCTGCCGTCAGTGTGCCTTCCCAATTGTTGTACCTTTGCATTGTCAGAGAAAATCTCTGTGAGTCCAGACGAAGGCCCAGCGCGCAGCCCAACTCTCAACTCTTAACTTTCAACTCTCAACTTTTAAAAAATGCCTGTACTCGTAAAAGTATCTCAAAACAAGAACGACAAGACCGCAGCCTTCGGCAAGTGGTATGGTCGCGTAGTCAGCACCAAGACCATGAGCTATCAGGAGCTCTGCAAGCACATGAGTGAACACAACTCAGTCTATGGCGAGGACGTCTGCCTCGGCGTTGCCAACAAGCTGCAAAACTGCATGCTCGAACAGCTTTTGGAAGGTAAGAAGGTCCAGTTCGGTGAACTAGGCGTGTTCTACCTCTCTGTCAAGAGCACCGGTGCCAACAAGGAAGAGGACTTCAACCTCGGTGCCAACATCAACGGTCTGTTCCTCTGCTTCTCACCCAGTCGCACCGACGTGAACAACCTCTCTTCAAAGATGCTGAAGAAGAAAGCCTCGTTCATGAACGTCAAAGACCTCGTGGAGACGAAAGCTAAGGCTTCAACTTCCGGAGCTGGTAACGAAAACCAAAATGGTGGCGGTTCCAACTCAGGTAGCAATGGCGGCTCTAACAGCGGTGGAAACACCGGTGGCGGCGGTGACGATAACAGCGGAGAACTCAATGAGAATTGATGGCTGACGTCTGAGGGATGATGCAAGATGTGTCCGGGGTGATGCAATGACTCACCTGTCAGTCATAGAACTGGAACAACATCCAACTACAGTCATGAATGCAGCCTGTTCATCTTCATCTCCCTCATTTATTCGTCAGATTCGTGTCATTCGTGTTCTCTCATCTATCTATATCAATCTGTGAGACTATTAATAATTTTTGGTAATTCTTTCTAATTTCTTTCCGAAAAATGATCAAAGTAAACTGGAATAACGTAGCCAAGGTCCTTAAGTTCCTTGCCACCGTCATCACCACTATCGCTGGTACTATTGCAGTTCAGTCTTGTGCACCACACCTATTCTGATTCGTGTTATCCGTTAAATTCGTGTTCGAAAAATGAAACCTCTGAAATCCGTTAAGCTCATTGTTATCCACTGTGTGGCCAACAAGTGCAACAAGCCCTTCAGTGTCGAGAACCTCATTGCCTGCGGCAAGGCCAAGTATGGCCAGTGTTCGTACCACTACTATGTCCGCCGCAATGGTGATGTCATTCCACTGTTGCCCGAGTCCGTCCAAGGCGTTCATGCCCGTCATTACAATTACTGTTCCCTCGGTATTGTCTATGAAGGCGGTCTTGATGAGAATGGAGTTGCTGCCGACACCCGCACTGAGGCCCAGAAGCACTCATTGTATGAGTTGCTGAAGGAACTCACCGCCGAGTACCCCGATGCCCGCATCGTCGGTCATTGTGAGTTACCTCACGTCGCCAAGAAGTGCCCCTGCTTCCCCGCCAGCCTCGAGTATGCCTCTTTGCAACCCGAACGTCGTGAGTAAGCGTGCCTCCCTCCGGGGAGGCCTTTTTTATAAGTCATACATAGCCGACTCTGGTGCTCCGATGGCTCTCAGATACTTATTGACTTGTTGCATGGCCTTAATGAGTTCTTTTATTTCCTCATCAGTATTGTTGCTCTTGCCATTCATCTCTTCTATATAAGCATCCAGCTCAGCTATCTTGGCTTTGAATTCAGCCTCTCTTTCGTTCCTTGTCTTCATATATCTATTTTATTATTCTGTTACCTTCGTTTAAACCAACTGAAGCTTCAATCGAGGCTGTTGATGGATTATATCGGATCATTTCAGATCCATCGAAAACTAATAATGACATGATGTTTACTAATTTTTATATGTTGTCGCTTCACTGACAACTCGAATCAATTCAGACTACGTCAAAGCATGCGAAGGACATCTGCAGGCAATAAAGCGTTGCCCTGATCTTCCTCAGGACACACTTTGGTAAACAGTTTGATGACGACATTCTTACCATTCGTAAACGGCAGGTACGGAACAATATTTCTGATGCTTTTCGTCAGCAGACGCCCATTTTCACCTGTAGTCCATTTGCACTCTCCTATTAATATTGTTTTGTGATCCAAAGACTCAGCCACAGCATCGAGTTCCACGTCTCTTATCTCTGATTTTCCGTTTTCGTCCTTCACGAGAATCTTTCCCCACCATCTGCGGCATAGCCCATAGGTCACTCCATCTACCACGTTGCCACTCACGGCATCGCGACAGATATGTTCCCACCAGTAGCCAACCTGACCAGGGAAATCTCGCTCAAATGCCATGCGAACGGGTACTTCACGCCCCAACTCAATAAAAGACTTATTGGGAACGACAAATTTGTTGTAGAAATGAAGGAAGGGGTCGGCTATTCTGTAGAGTCCCTTCTTTGATGATTTCGCAGACTCTCCAAAGGGGACTTCTTTTTCCAGATAACCCAAATCTACCAACTTTGCCAATGGCCTGGAGAGATTCGTCGCAGGCTCTCCCAGTCTGGATGATATCTCTGAAAGGCGGTTAGTGCCGCTTCCAATGACAGACATGATTGTCGATGTCTTCACAATATCTTTCATGTCATCGCGGAACAGACGCTGAGGCTCCTCATAAAGAGCACCCATATCACTCAATACGTGCTCCCAGATGGCATCCCTAAGTGATGAAGAAGACTCAGCCAGTTTCCAGTAGCGTGGCACCCCTCCCCATACGGCATAGTGCTCAATACACGACTGAGCATCCAAGTCGAGTGCTTCTTGTAGGTAATTGACAGGGATGACCTTCATGCCGAAGTCAGCATCCGTCCTTCCGTATAGCGGTGAACTCTCATCGTGAGTCAGATTGTACATCATCTGCTGTGACGAACCGCACAGAATCAGGTTGTACTTCAGCCTATCGGTATCAGAATCGACAAGACTCTGAATAACAGAAGGAAGCGATGGTGAGCCTTCTACGAGATAAGGGAATTCGTCAATACAAACCGTTATTCTTTCACTCACACGATGATTGATGGCCAAAAGCAGTGCCCGCCAGTCCCTATACGTCGCATCGTCGAATCCAGGGAATATGTGGGCCACCATTCGCGATAGCCCAGCCATCTGGTTTATAGGATCTGTCCTGTCGGCTTCGTAGTAGATGTCCCTTTCGTTGAGCACCTTTCCTATCAACGTCGATTTTCCAATTCTGCGCCGTCCACGAATGATAACAAACGACGGATTGTTGGCTTTCAACAACTGTTGAAGGCGTGACATCTCTTTCTTTCTGTCAACGAATCTCATGTCTCTTAATAATTATGATTGCCAAACATTATGTTTTATAAGCATAACGTATTTTCTAAGATTATATTGTATCCCAATTCATTTTTTTATTATTTCAGACCCATCGAAAACTACTAGCGACATAAACTATCCTGTCAATAAGTTGCTGCAGGTATCGCGGTCTATTGATATAATTCGCCATAATTGTAATCTGTTATTTGTTTCCCATTCGAAATTTACTGCAAAGTTACACAAAATTTCGAATAACGAGCATTGTTGAAGCGAATATCAATTGAAAATTAACGATATTCGTTTTTATACCTATCACCTTCGTTTAAACCAACTGAAGCCCCCTGAAGAGGAAACATAGATATGACCGTCAGAGGTTGTTGCAATCAACTCATTCCCCATATCTTGGATATCCACGAAATTCCGTTCAGAGCTATTACGCTTTGACCAGGCTGTACCAGAGCTTTTAGAGACATAAATTCCCTGATCTGAGCAAAGAATGAGTTCTCCCTTATGCATCGTCAGCGCACGTACATTCCCCATACCAGAGCATCTGTAGCGCATAGACCATGAGATGCCTCTTGAATTTGATGCTTCGATAGAGACTGTTGACGGATTGTATCGGATCATTTCAGACCCATTAGAAACCATTAATGACATAATCTGTTGTTTATTAGCGTTTTTTAATCTGCTCACTCAAGTTCTTTATGTCCTGCTCGTATTTATTGAGTCGTCGAATGAGTGGCTCCATATTATTTTTGTAATCTTTCCATTTCTGGGCCATCATTCCAACACATCCCTTTTCAAAGTGTTCGGACATTTTGTCTTGCCAGGAATTAAACAGCAATTGGTTCATCTGTTCCAATTTCCGAATGTCTTCTACCATTTCTTGAAGCGTTCTTTCCATACTTACAAATTATTTGTTATTGGTTATTGCTTCGATATTGGTCAATGTACATCTCCACCTTTTTCAGATAAGCGCGTCCGTTACTCACGTATGTCTGAAACTCAGTATCGAGTTTGCGCGTGCGATTAATCATGCCCTCTATGAGTTGTGTGGACTGCATCAGTTTACTGTGTCCCAGTTCTTCACAAGTCTTCGCCTGATGATAAACAGAACCTTCCAGATGCTCTCGTTCATCACGACATTTTCTTATCGTTTCGTCATCTCGATTGCTGCTATTATATGCATCCTCTTCTCTATTCCTTGCTTGACGGATATCATCATCTATCCTTTCTCTTTCCTTTTTCATGTCCCTCATGGTCTGTTGCAGCATCTCTTGCTTTTCCTGCAAGATCTGCTGCAATCGACGCATGTGCTCATGAATGGACGTATAGAAATCGCCAAACTTTTGGTTATAAGCTCTGATGGCATCAATATCTTTTACTTGGACGTCATGTTCTGCCATTGCCTAACTCATTAAATATTCAAATGATTTCCCTTATATTGGTCAAGCACATCACACTGACGTTGCAGGAATTCATTATATACTCTGAACTCTTCAGACATTTTCTTAATCATCTGCACGCTCTCAGCAAAACGAGCCTTGAATTTCTCGTTGTTGTCGTCATGCCAGCCTTCGCTCACATAGTTCATACGTCGTTGAGCCTGCGTCATAACGCCATACATCTGTTCCCCCATTTGTTGAAGTTGCTTACCAAAATCTCTTAACTCGGGTACGCTTCTTACACCAGCATCTGTTGCCATAATAATAAATATTTAAGTTGTTAATAATATTATTTGATAATATACGGTGTGAACATCTGATATTTGTCACTACCTGAATCATAGTAGATGGCTCTTAGCCTCTCGTCTTCTGATGGTAGCTGATCAAGATGAATGTCATCGCTTAATCCGAGAGGCGCAGATGCCTTTTCTTCAGAACGCAACATGACCAAGTGATTAAACTTCCCATATACAAATTTAGCGTTGACATAATCCTCATAAAGAATCTTTGACGGTTGGTCCACTTGAAGAAGTGTGTTCACACCCATCTGTGGACCATTATCAAGAATATATGCTAATGCTTTACGATAGGAAGATATGTCAGCAGACTTATTCTTGCCTCCTGAATTTCCTCCAAAATCAAAGCTACTTAGATTCATACCGAAATTAGAGTCGTCATTTTCGACTGGAGCAGTTTCTTCAATCTCTATATCGTTGTTTAATCTCAAATCACGTATTCGCTCCTGTCCCAAAATGACAAGTAAAGAAGGTTCAAGGTTATTATCCATGATGCCCGATGCCATCCGATGAAGTTCTGTACCCCAATCTCTTTTCTTGATAATCGTTATCAATCCTTCATCAGACAGTTTATCTAAAACATCAAGATATTTTCCATCGTCAAATCCCAAACTATCAATGACATAGGTATGCAATGTACGCCCATTATTTCGAGCAGTATGTACGAGTGTCATCAATGCATTCATCACCGTACGAGTCACCTGCTCTTGGTCATTGATGCCGAAGAACAGAATATTTTCTCCATCGTCCGCCTTCAAAGAAATCTGTACGGGCTTTCGTTGCAAATCAACGGAACATCCTAAAGCTGCCACATTATTACGTTTTGCTGGCAGGCTATTAACGAGTTCTTCATCAATTGAGAACAACTGTGAGCCGTTAAAATAGAATTGACCATTACTCATATTATCTGCCGCTTTCTTCGCGATATTTTTTGTAAGCGTGGGAACTTCGTCATTGCTTGTATAATAAGATTGGAAAGTAGCTTCTTGCGAATCTTTATAGCGGTAATACACTTGACCTGTTGCCAGATTAGCAGTCTTGCTAGATGAATTGGGAATCATCTTTTCAGAATCGGCTGAAGCACATTTCAAAAGGAAACGGTCTGAGATATTATTGATAATCTCGCTTGATATATCTGTCTGTGCCAAAGTTTGTGTAGCAAGAATCAAATGCACACCCTGATTACGGCCTTCTTTAGCAATACGAACAATCACTTCTGACATTTCTCGGAACAACTTATGGTTGTTGCTCATAGACGAATTGAACATTGCATGACATTCATCTGCAACGAACAAAATCTGAGGCATGTGATTGTTGGGATTTGCACGATTGTAATCTTTAATATTCGATACACCTGCTGATTGTAATAACTTTCCGCGATTCTTCATTTGTTCATTCAAGTCACGCAGAATTTCCAGTGTAACTTGCTGGTCGCTGTTGTCAACAAGCAAAGCTTTGACATGCTTGGAATCGCGATAGCGATTGAACTCCACACCACCTAACTTAAAGTCGAGCAAATAGAACTGCAGGTCTTCAGGACTATACTTAAGCATTGCTCCCGCAATGATGTTATGCAGGAACACAGATTTTCCAGAACCTGACTGTCCAAGAATGAAGCAATGGATATGATCAACCGCATTCATCAAGAAATTAATCTTATTGCCACCCGGCTCTTCACCGATAGGCACTTCGATGATGCTGTCCGTATCTTCGTATGGCTGTTTAAACATCTCATCATAGTCAGCCTTAACCACTCTTGCCTTTGGTTTCTTCTGAGCTTCCTCGTTGATATAGTCGAACAGGTGCTTAGAAATGCTGGGATTTTCCAAGTACGATATATGTTTGGCTGCCTTCAGATTCTTCAAATCCAAGACGGAGTAATGATCCTTCATGTCTATGAGGGACTTGTTCTGATTCGGCAACTTAACATCTGTGTTATGCAGCACCACAAAATAGATACCTCCCTTGTGTCCATTCTCAAACAATGCAGCTAATTGTTGTGCCACATAGTCATACATATTGGGGTAGTCAAGCAATACAACCACCTCGTAAGGATAGCGATAGGTCTGGTTTTGTTCGTTGTACTCAACTAAATTTCCGCATTCCTGTAGCACCGTCACCATACGTTGTTGCATTTCCTTACAGAAATCATTGAGTTGTTGGGGATCTACGATGAGGTCTCGGAAGAGAGATTTATCAAGGTTCTTAGTGAACAATTGAGCACCACCCGTAAAGTTCAAATCAACAAAATTAAGATGTATGCGTTTGATAGGCAAAGACAGCAACATATTGCCAACAAGGTAATTCAATGCTGATATGGCATCTTTGGCTGTCGATTTATCGTAGCTGATGACGAAGTTAGCTTCTTTGCTGGTTGCGCCCTGCCACTCTGTGAATGTCGGGGTGTCGAACTCAGCTCCATAAATTTCATCACGAAGCATTTTTCCAGAAGGAAGTAACCTTGCGGAGTACTTCGTTTCCACACGATGTTTGAGATTAGCTATCATGGTTTCCACCTCACTGGCACTCATGCTGTCACCTGTATTGACAGGCATGATGTCTGGGAACAACATGCTCAACTTCTTCAACTTACCCATCGTTTCCGCCTGGGCTACCTTCACTTGCTTGTCGTAGTCTTCTTGAGTGCGTGCTACGATACGTTCTACGTGCTGCTTATATTCTTCTAATAACAGCTTTATTGCTTGTATTGTTTTCATAATCATTTATTATTTTTTTTTACACTTTCTTATTCCATAGGCTGAACGAGTTTGCCCTCGCGATTGATATACCCCTTTTTGCCGTTTTTCTCAACCTTGAGTAAACCACCAGACCAATTACTATAGATATAGTCATATTCAGGGCGAACAATTACTTTGCCGTTTTTGTCAATAAAACCTTTCTTGCCATTCAGCTCGACCTTTCTCCACCCATTGTCATCAGCACTATACAAATAATCATATTTTGGGGGGACAATTTCTTTGCCGTTTTCATCAATAAAGCCTTTCTTGCCATTCAGCTCGACCTTTCTCCACCCATTGTCATCAGCACTATATATATAATCATATTTGGGATGAACCACTTCCGTGCCGTTTTTATCAATAAAACCTTTCTTGCCGTTCAGTTCGACCTTTCTCCACCCATTGTCATCAGCACTATATACGTAATCATATTTTGACTTGGGCTCGCTAATGTCGCTGTCACTATCACTGTCGCTATCGCTGTCACTATCACTGTCGCTGTCACTATCATCACTGATTTCTTCTGATTCAGCGTCATTTGCAGATTCATATATCACTTCTTCTGTTGATTGGGAATCATCCGATTTACTTGGTGAATCTTTTGATGGAATAAAGAATATAATAATGAGAGCAACTATTGCACCTGTAATCAATGAACGTTTCTTGGACCATTCTAAATCAAACAATTCTGAAATACCTATCGTGGCAAGACCAAAGGTTATCAATAAAGAAAACCGCCAAAAGCCAAAGAATATTACCAAAACAAGGTTTATAACAGTTATAAGTATACATAAGTTGGTAATACTTCTAAACAAGTCAAAAGTAGGAGCACAAAGACGCATCTTCTTACCATCCTTTAAGCTTTTTATCTGAGACTTTATATCATTTAAGATAGAAAGTCCCTCTTTGGTGTCGGCTTTTAACGTCTTTTCAAATTGCTGAAGCTCTTTCAGCCTTTCATCTAATAGTTCCTTATTTTCTGCTATATCAGATGTATCCAGCGAGTCTTTCACGGCGGAAGACACAAACTCAAAGTCTTTGTCTATTTCCTTGAATCGGGCTACTTTTTTTTCGGCTTTGCTGCATTCATTTTCAAAGACAGTATCAGGATCCATGGCTTCTTTTTGGTAGAATGGAATTTGCCACCATCTACGTTTGAAAGTATACAGTTTTTCCTCACACTCCCTTTCAGCTTCAGCAAGATTATCTACCAACGGGGTGAACCCTGCGAGTATCGCATTCTGCCATTGACTTAATAATACATCTATTTTGAGCCAAATTGATTTGATGTCCCTTCTTAAGGATTGGCATTGTTCGGCGTATTTGCGTTGAGCTTCCAGCCTTTTCTGTTCCTCTTCTGCTTTACGTCTTGCCTCCTCCTCTGCTTTACGGGCTGCTTTACGTCTTGCTTCTTCCTCAGCTTTACGCTTAGCTTCCTCGGCTCTACGCTTAGCCTCTTCTTCTTTTCTGATCCGTTCTTCTTCGGCCTTGCGTCTTGCCTCTTCTTCAGCAATACGCCTGGCTTCCTCGGCTCTGCGTTTGGCTTCTTCGGCCTCCTTCGCTTTGCGAATTGCTTCTTCTCTTCTCCTTTCCTCTTCAGCCTTTCGCCGTGCTTCATCCAAAATACGTTTGTAATACGCCTCCTTGTCCTTCAGCATCTTACTAAACCATTCCTTGTTAGCTTCTTTGTCAGCATAAGCCTCCTCTTTCATTAAAGAATAATAAGGTTTCGTGGATTCCGGGATGAAATTGGAATAATAAACGAAATTTTCACCTTTGGGAGTAAAGTGGTTACGCTCTAAACGCTGCAGGGCAGATTCATCACCTCTAAGCGCACCCTCTATCAACCAGCTGACACTGTTTTGGAGATTCTTCGAACTGCGGTTCAGTAGAGATTGGCATTCTTGTGCAGTTCCTTCCTCTGAGTTTTCAAGAATACGGTATTGCAAGCTGCCTTTAACACGTTCAAAAGCGATATTGGCTGCTGACATTCCATTCTTTGCTTGTTCATACCAATAGGCTGCTGTCTTTGGTTCAAGATTATTATCGCAATACTCATACCACAGACCTACTCTATACTGCCAAAGAGCGTCACTCTCATGTCCAGCCATATTTAGCAGTCCACTTATGATGTAATCATTATCGTGGGCATCATCATCATCAATAAGGCAACGACCTAGGGCATTATTGAAATATGTGTCTGCGGGGAATACTTGTAAGGAATTCTCTCTAAGGAAGCTTTCAAAATAATCGCGTGCTACTAATGCTTTAATCACTTCAAGTGGCATGACTAGCGTGTCTTGATAACGGAATTCCCATTTCCCTTGTTCTTCGTCTTTCTGATTGGTAATGGCCTTTGCAAACAATTCACCAAAATCTGCTACATCATTGCTTAATTGAGGCAACAACTTACCTAAAGAATTGCGCGTTTCTGCTGTCCACGGAAAGAGAAATTGACCTTCCTTGAACTGACAGAATTTCTTGATAGCGATAACCTGACCTATGTTTTTAATAAGTTTGTCGTATCTCTTTTCTATTTCTTGTAATGCCTTTGCACCATCCTTAACTTCTTTGCCTGAAGAATGTATATTGTTGAGTAAATCATAGGCCTTAGAATAACATTCAACAGCCTTGGCATAATTCTTCGTGGCTCCTATGGCATGTTCATAGGTATATCCCTGTAATAGTAGTGCCATTTCATCTTTGGCAGCGACAGCCGGAGTCAGATACTTTTGAATTTCATCTTTAGACCCATCTGCTTGGGCATAAAGGATGCACAATACCATTTTGCAAATCGCCATGCTATCGCCGCTTTTTGCTTTTTCTTTAAGCAAAGATAGTTCTTCAGAACTTATAGCCCTTAGTTCATTATAAGTGAATTTATACATAGCAATAATTTTTTATTATATTTTGAGTTTCTGGAAGGCCCTTTTCAAAATCGTTAGTCATTCCATGCGGAAGGTTTGGCGAAAACTGAACTTGCACCTACACAGAATAAACCTGCGAAAATTGATAAGAAGAGATTGGAAATACTAAATGTCCCACTTGTGATAGAAAGTATTATTAATCCAATGGATACAACAGCAAAAATACTTCTAAATAAAATATTCTTCCATTGTTTTTTGTCATTAGAAATGATAGCCACCATCCCAGCCAAAACACCTAACGCGACTAAAATAAACACAGGTATACTCCAAATCCAGCCTAAGAACTCAAGTACAGCAATATAAGACCATACCCCGGCAATAAGACCTGTAAAAATGCTTATGCCCCATATTTTCCTTTCACGTTTAAAAAGGGCTTCTTCCTCCGCTTCCTTCAGTTTGCGAATCCTTTCTTCTTCGGCTTTCTTAGCCTTGCGAATAGCTTCCTCCTCCGCTTTACGTTTGGCTTCCTCTGCTTCCTTCGCTTTACGAATTCTTTCTTCTTCGGCTTTCTTAGCCTTAAGAATAGCTTCTTCCTCCGCTCTGCGTTTGGCTTCCTCTGCTTCCTTCGCTTTACGAATTCTTTCTTCTTCAGCTTTCTTTGCCTTGCGAATAGCTTCTTCCTCCGCTCTGCGTTTAGCTTCCTCCGCTTCCTTCTCTTTGCGAATTCTATCTTCTTCTGCCTTCTTTGCCTTACGAATAGCTTCTTCCTCCGCTTTACGCTTGGCTTCCTCAGCCTCCTTTATCTTACGGATTCTCTCTTCTTCTGCCTTTCGTTCAGCTTCGAGTCTCTTTCTTTCCGCCTCTTTTCTGCGGCGTTCTTCCTCTTCAACGCGTTTACGATATTCATCCTTTTCTTTCTTCATCAAATCATTCCAATCCTTCTTCGCCTTTTTGTCGGCTGAAGTTTCTTGTTTCAATAAGATGTAAAAAGGTTGAATGCTTTCAGAAGTGAATTGCTGATTAAAGACAGAAGTATTTCCCTTGGGTGCAAACTGATTATGCTCTATGCGCTGCATGGCAGATTCATCACCACGCAATGCTTTTTCAATCAACCAACTGACACTGTTTTGAGGATTCTTCGAACTGCGACTCATCAGGGATTGGCACTCTTTCGCAGTTCCTTCCTTTGAGCTTTCAAGAATACGGTATTGCATGCTCTCTTTTATTCGTTCAAGAGCAATCTTGGCTGCAGGCATTCCGTTCTTTGCCTGTTCATACCAATAGACAGCCGTCTTTGGCTCCAGGTTATTATCACAATACTCATACCATAGACCTACTCTATACTGCCAAAGAGCATCACTCTCATGTCCAGCCATATTTAGCAGTCCACTTATGATGTAATCATTATCGTGGGCATCCTCATCATCAATAAGGCAACGACCTAGGGCATTATTGAAATATGTGTCTGCAGGGAATACTTGTAAGGAATTCTCTTTAAGGAAGCTTTCAAAATAATCGCGTGCCGCCAAAGCCTTCATTATTTCAATAGGCATAAGCAACGTGTCTTGATAGCGGAACTCCCATCCCCCTTGTTCTTCGTCTTTCTGATTGGTAATGGCCTTTGCAAACAATTCACCAAAATCTGCTACATCATTGCTTAATTGAGGCAACAACTTACCTAAAGAATTGCGCGTTTCTGCTGTCCACGGAAAGAGAAATTGACCTTCCTTGAACTGACAGAATTTCTTGATAGCGATAACCTGACCTATGTTTTTAATAAGTTTGTCGTATCTCTTTTCTATTTCTTGTAATGCCTTTGCACCATCCTTAACTTCTTTGCCTGAAGAATGTATATTGTTGAGTAAATCATAGGCCTTAGAATAACATTCAACAGCCTTGGCATAATTCTTCGTGGCTCCTATGGCATGTTCATAAGTATATCCCTGCAATAGTAGTGCCATTTCATCTTTGGCAGCGACAGCCGGAGTCAGATACTTTTGAATGTCATCTTTAGCCCCATCTGCTTGCGCATAGAGGATACACAATACCATTTTGCAAATCGCCATACTATCGCCGCTTTTTGCTTTTTCTTTAAGCAAAGATAGTTCTTCAGAACTTATAGTCCTTAGTTCATTATAAGTGAATTTATACATAATTGAGATTTTTAGCATTATTTTCTAGGAGCGTTCTCGTGTTAATAAAGTAGGCTTGAAATCTCTCGAGCATCACTGCGGGTGAATCCTCGAGCTCGTATCGCCATACCGCCTTTGGTCTCTATAATCACATCTGCAAACAGTAGTCCAGCCTTAACAGACACACAGCCTATCGCGGCGACATTGATTTTCGTCTCCTTGTAGCCGACAATCTGTCCCTTGCGATAGGTCACAGTATCATCCTCAATGATGATTTCGTCTGGAAACACGGCATTACTTCCTGTTATTCTGCTTGCAGTATAGTGATGGTACATACTTATTGTTTCTTCAGTTTTTAGTTTTACTTATATATAAAGAGTGTGAGCCGTACTCTCCATCAAGGAACTTCTCTCGTCATTTTTTCTGCAGCATTCTTTGCCTCTTGATTCATCTTTTCTGCTGCATCCATCGCCTCCTGATTCATCTTTTCTGCTGCATCCATCGCCTCTCGGCTCATCCTTTCTGCAGCATCGATTGCATCTCGATTCATCTTCTCCGCAGCATCGATTGCATCTCGGTTCATCTTCTCTGCTACACTGATAGCATCATCATCACTTCCATCGGACGACCCAACTGTTTCGATATTATTGCTATCTGTGGTCTTTTCATTCTTATTGCCACAACTAACAATTAACATAATACTTAATAGTACTGTAATTGGTACGATAAATGAATGTTTTTTCATACTTATTGTTTCTTCTGTTTTTAGTTTCGTTTTTCATACAAAGAGTGTGAGTCATGTGAGCCATGTTCTCCTCAATGTAGCCACCTCTTTCAAGATGACGCTGCAAAGATAAAAAATTAATTTGAAAATTGTATATTTTTACACGATTTTTTTTACAATAACGACAATCAAATTTCAATCGAGGCTGTTAACGGATTGTATCGGATTCCATATCGTTGCCTTTTTTCTTGCGTTTAACATCATTTAAGGGGTGGAGCAACGGATTTTTGCAATTAAATGACTATCTTTGCAATAAATTGCGAAACTGCTCACGCTTGGCAAAATGAACAAGTTCTTTTGCGCTCGCTTAATCGCAGCTTTGCAACAGAAACAATAACTAAAACCTCACGATGTATAGGTTAATCGCTTATTGCATATGGATTTAACAGAGCTAAAAAGCCTGCCCCTAATTAAGGCAAAGCCGGTTTGTATTGATTTTGAGTTAACGGATGAAAACATTGAGAACTATCGTGAGACATTCGATGATGAATCAGTAGTTATCGTCCATGTTGATGATACAGCTTATTCTATTATTGGAGGAGATTTGTGTGATGTCCTATATGATGTTCGTGATGAGATATTTGCTGAGGAAGAATACGACGATTATTCTATAACTTATTACGTTGATGTGGAGACTAAGAACTTTGATGGCGATAAACTGAACTTGCTTGCTGCCGCAGCAGAAGCGTATGGAAGTGTTGACAATAGGATTGCTGATGACGAAGAGAAATCAGTCGTTTGCTTCGATGGTGATGTGTGCTTCGTTATGGAAAACAATTGCTATGATGAAGAAATATCACAAGCAGATTTCGATAAACTATGGGCAGAATAAAACCTCGCGATGTACAGGTAATCGTCTACTGACTTATGAGACAAGAATTCAAAGACAACCTAAACAATCGGAATGTTGGCATTTGGGTCAACATTGAAGCCAGCGGTCTTGACTCAGACAAAACAGATGCTACAGAATATGACAGCATAAAATATTTCATTCACGACGATGCCGTATGGAGTTGGGACGACGAGAAAGTTTTGTCTTTAGACGACATTGATGATGAAGAATGGAACAACTATATTGAAGAAGAAGGTTCCTCGTACTTTGAATGCTTTATTCAGGAATTATTATGCTATGTAATAGAAGACAGAGACTTGCCAGGGCATGATGAAGTAAACAATTTCTTTGACGAGAAATTTAAACTGCTCGTACTGCTGAAAGATGAAGATGACAACATCGAAGAAGAACTCGACGAAGTGTTCTTGCCAGATTTCGTTTGATCATGTTGAAGTTGACCAAATACATCTTTGTAATGAGTCCTTTGAATAATAGTTTATAGAACCTCGCGATGTAAAGGCTAATCGCGTAGAACTATGGCAAAATACTACGAAGTTAAAGACGGAATGGGAATTATTCCTGAAGGAACGACAAAGGTTGAGACGGGTGCTTTTGAGAATCGTTCTGACCTGAAAAGCATTGTTATACCAAACTCCGTGACTATTATTGGGCAAGATGCTTTCCGTGGATGCAAATCACTAAAAGATGTGGTCATTCCCGACTCGGTGACGGAGATTTGGGGAGGTGCTTTCTTTAACTGTCCTGCACTAACCCACATTGAGATTCCCAACTCGGTGACAAAGATCGCCTCCAGTGCTTTCTCACGCACAGGTCTGACGAGCATCGACATCCCCAAATCGGTGGAATCCATCGGCTCCTACGCTTTTAGCCACACCCCGCTGGAGAAAATAGTGTTCCCCAACTCGGTGACGGAGATTGGAGCAGGTGTTGTAGCTGATTGCAAAGCGCTATCTTGCCTGATCGTGGAAGAGGGAAATCCAAAATATGATTCACGCGAAGGCTGTAACGCTATTATCGAGACAGAAACAGACAAACTAATTGCAGCGTGTTCATCAACGATTATTCCTGATTCCGTCAAGGAGATTGGTGAAAAAGCATTCATGAATTGTAACACGCTCACAGAACTATCTCTTCCTGATTCTGTAGTAATTATTGGTGATGAAGCCTTCAGGAACTGCAGTTCACTGACGAGTATCACTATTTCAAAATCGGTGACAGAGATTGGCAGTGATGCATTTCTTGGCTGTAGCGCTGTGGAAAGCATTGTGGTGGAAGAGGGGAATACTCGATATGATTCCCGCAACAATTGTAATGCTATCATAGATAAATATTACACAGGTTCTGCTGATTTGGTTCAAGGTTGTAAGAATTCCACTATTCCTGAAGGTGTGACGAGCATTAAAGGTAAAGCATTTATGGGTTGCAGACTAACAAGCATAGTCATTCCCAAGACAGTGGAGTTTTTTGCACGCGGAGCCTTTCTTTACTGTAACGAACTGGCAAGCATTGTGGTTGAGGAAGGTAATGAGAGGTACGATTCCCGTAACAATTGCAATGGCATAGTCGAAACAGAAGAGAACAGTCTTATTATAGGGTGCAAAACCACGATTATCCCCGATACTGTAACAATGATTTCTGATTGGGCTTTTGAAGGTTGTGAAGAACTATCCAACATTACCATTCCTGAGTCGGTAACGGAGATTGGTCGTGGAGCATTCGCCAGATCTGGCTTGACAAGCATTGTCATTCCAAAGCCAGTGAAGAAGATAGGTCCTTATGCCTTTGATGGTTGTATTAAAATGCAATCCGTTGAAATCCTTGGTCCAGTAAATAAGATTGACGAATATGCATTCAGCAGTTGCCAAGCGCTTGAAACCATCACCTTGGGTACTGGTATTAAGAAATTTGAAGAATCGGCTTTTTGGTACGCCTCCTCCCTGAAGGCCATATATGTGCCTGTCAAGAAAGCTGCATACTATGAGGAGCGTATCTGGAGCAGGTTGTGTCACCTCATCGTGGAACTGCCCGCAGAAAAGGCTAAAAATAAGAATCCTCGATAATCAATCAAACTGCCCGCCAAACAATCTAGTTCGGCGGGCATAATTGTGTTACGAGCATCTATTTCTTACAACAATGGTATCCTTGAAAAACTGCTATAAGGCAATCTTCCACAATGTTCTGTGTAGGAAATAACATTTTCATAGTATTCCTGCCTTTTCTTTCAATTTCTCCCAGACTTTTACCATTGCCCAGGTGTCGAGCTTGCAGTAGTTGAGGAGGGCTTCACGGCTGGCTTTAGCCTCTTCAGGCTCCATATCTTTGATGCGAGGGAAGATGGTCATGGCATCGCCACCGTTCTGACAACGATCATCGAGATTATGATAATCCAGTTCCGGATCTCCAGGGAAGAGGGCTGGCAGCACGCTCTTAATAGAGAACGAACCACCCATGGCAGGCACATAATAGTCGCCAGCACGGAAGGGGGCAATGAGGTCGATGATATGGTCAGCAATGTTCAGCAGATGATTGCTTAAATCCGGATAGAGCGCCGCCAGTTCACGGATGCGTCCACACTCGAACATCTTGTTATAAGCCAACGTACAGACATCCTTAGGTATGTCCTTGCAGAGTTTCTCTGCTACAGAACGACGAGGGTCACTGCCATCGCTGGGGGCCAAATACTCTTCGTGGTCATAAGGAGCATTGGCACTTGTTTTGATATGAAGTGAGTATTGGAAGGTGATCTGCGCATAAACCTTAGCACCATCATACTGCGGCACTGCATCCTGCATCGTCTCGAAGTCGAGGAAATAGATGGGATAGGTAATCTTCTCCAAGAACTTTCGTATGCCATCGGGATTGATGAACTCCTTACCAGTGAGAGCAGACTCTATCTGTATATTCTGAATGGGGCCGATATCCGTAGAACGCAGGTCTTCAAACGTGACAAGTCCTTGATGGTAGTAGTCCAGTTTCTTCTTAAACGTAAAGCCACCACGTCCCTGACCGCCATAGATGTCGAAAACAGAGGGCGATGATATACCATGCTGACGCTTGCAATAGCCGAGGAAAGCACAGCCGTAGGGTTTCATACAGCCTTCCGACAGGTCGAGGTCTGGCTCCTGCTCGCTATTGATAACCTTCAAAGCCTGACTGACTCGGGCTGCCACTTTCAGATACTCATTATCCACCAAGTCCTTCAAATCATTAACGACAAACATCTGCTGGATATCGAGTTCTCCCTGACGCACGTAGTCGCTATTGAGACAGACGAGATAGGTGCCCGTCACGTTGACACCACACTGCGTCAATACCCATTTCTGATAAGCGATATCTGGAGCATACTTTTCCAACCTGGCTTCCTGACCATTGAACTCAGGGAAACTGCTACTTTTCACCTCATAGATAGCCCATCCAGTTTCTGTCTTTCTCAGGATGTCAACGGCGCAATAATGACCTTCGAGGGCAAACGATGCCTCACAGATGTTCTCTACGCCTTCCTCCATCCACTGACGGGTTTGCTCTACCATCTTGCCGAGGTCGAGACTCTTGTCAGCCTTTTCAGCATGAACCTTCTTGAAGTCGCCAAAGAGTTTCATGGCGAGCTGACCAACCAAATTTCCTTGTTCAAAACGAGCCTTCAGACCTTCATCTTCAGGAGCCTCTTCAGGCTTATAGACCTTCAGCCAGAGATTCTTCGGACACTGGCAGAATGCGGTGTAACGTGATTTTGATAGTCCTTTCATCATAATTGAGAATTGAAAATTGATAATTGACAATTAGTTCCCTCTATCATCTGTTGGGTGTAGGTCTTGAAAATATGTGGGAAGCGATGGTGCTCAGTAGTAATGAAATGGCGGATAAAACTGAGCGTATGCTCCAACTCGGCAATGACAGTATATTCATCGTCCTTATGAGGCAGATGATAGCCGGCAGGGATATTGGCACAACTCACGCCGATACCATTCAATGTCAGGGCAAAGATGTCGCTTGTTTTTCCGTCAGTAATGGTAAAACCATTGACCTCAGCCTGCAAAGCTTGGTTGAAATCTTCACTGGCACAGGGGACGCCACGCAAATTGGTATGAATCTCTTCACCCCCTTTGCAATCTGGCTCCAATACATAGAGGCTATCAGTAAAGAAACTCATATCAGCACGATTACTGCCAATACAACCCTTTTCTTCGCCTATTGCCATAAAAACTTTTAGACGTGGGCATTCTTCCAAGCAGCGTAGGCAGATGTAGATGCCGTTTTTGTCGTCAGCACCCAACCCCTCACGCTGTTGGTTCGTTTCGCTCCAGCCATATAGTTTACCATCTTCTTCCTTCACGCAGAAATCGCCGCTATGAATAGTCTGTACCTGATCCAGATGGCATGTAAGCGTAGGATAACCATCGCCCTCACCTTTCTTGATGTAAAGATTGCCCCAACTGTCCATACGCACCTCAGCCTCTGGCACATGCAGACTGATGTACTCGCGGATGAAGCAGATGAGCGGCCACTCGTGGAAAGTGAGCGCATGAATGCTATAGAGTTGTTTCAGTAGTTCCATATTCAACATTTTATGCCTTACCATATCCACAACCAACCTCCTTCCATGAAGGATCATCTTCAAAGGTATTTCGCTCTGGCTGTTCCAGATGTTGTTTGATGACCTTTGCCATATCTACAATGATGGGTACTGGCCTGTCTGACCAAGTTGTTACGCTATATGAAATACGTAGCATAAAAGCATTGTTAGCAACACCACCTCCTGTTTTTATTCCTATGTTCTTCTTCCCTACAGGACGATACTTCTCATCCATATCAGATATGTATTTGTATTCTGCCTTCATCCTTTCAGAGAAGTCGATAAAGAATTCTTGGAATTTTGTTTCGTCAAGAGTGGTCATTTCAAGTCCACTCTTCTCGTTGGCACGATGTATAAAATGGAATTGAGTGTCATGAACATTATCCGCAGAAGCAAGAACAATATTCCAGTGTTCTTTGACTTTGCTCAATTGTTTAACATCTTTCACAAATTCTTTCAGTGGTGCTTCCCATTCGTATTCTTTTCCTTCAATGGTTAAATAGCTGACAGGCTCATCCACATCTGTGACAAACTCACGACTAACATAGTTGAAACCACCAAACTGGGCCAGATAGTAAGCAAAATGCCCAATGCTGTTTTCTGTAGCAGCGGTGGGGGCAATGATGGTGACGTTGGATTGACGGTCAATCATGATGCCGTAATCCTTGTGAACGATATCAAATCCATCCACAGTTTTCTTGTCAAGTGGTAACATCTCTATGACGAGACAGTCTTGAGGATGCTCACTTGCCACCTGTGAATCAGCAAGATTACGAAGACGGAATTCATCAAACTTTGACACCGTGTCAATGATGTCATTCTCTGTCATACCTTTCTTTGCCTGAAGAGAGGTGAGGATGAGTCTTCTTGGAACAACTCTATATTGGGGTTTCTTGCTGAGTTTCCTACGGAAGGATTTACGGATACGGACTCGAAATTCGTCCAATTCCTTTTCGCGCTTTTCCTCGTCCATTGCATCTGTTAGACCGGAACCAATGAGACCGGCAGGTACGGCAAAAATGGCCACACCCATGATACCCACAAGTGTAGCGATAAATTTGCCTAACGGAGAAATCAAGGGGTCGTCGACGACTTTACCTGGGTCACCAAGATATTTCTCGTATGGCCAAATAAAAGCATCCCAAAAGCTGAAGTTGGGATCCACCCGGCTTTCTGCCAGATATAAAACGACTGTTAGCACACAGGTTATTGCTACCAAGAAGATACCAGACACCCATATCTGTCGTCGCGTGTTCATAAACGCTGTCTTGAAAAGACGTAATCCGCTATACATAATTTTACGATTACCTGTTCATCGTGAGGTTTTTTGTAGTGTTTTAGTTTCTAATAAATGCCACGAGATTTACACTCTTCTACAAAATCGTCGAATTCCATATCTGTTACATCCAGCCCGGCATCGGTAAAAATCTGGTCTATTTGTTGCGATGCATCGATTAAGTTCTTTTCAAAATTGGGATTCAGTTCCTTGAAGAACTTCTCGACCACCTTGGGTTCATATCCATTCTCTAACAGCAGGATGGTTATCTTTCCATCCAACATGCTGTTCTTAAATAGCTCACATAGATTCTTATAGGGCTTTGCAAGACTCTTGTTGCAATAATAACCCATCAGGAAGAAATCCTTGAACTTTTTTGGTGATGCACTTTTCACTACGACATTGTCGCTAGAAACGTCATAGATAGGCTGTAGGTCTTCTTTACCATGCCAGTCAACAGCAATACCTGTGAATTCGCCACTGGGTGCGTCTTGAGTAGATTTAGTGCAATTCTTATTCAACCATTCCTTGTAATCCTTGTATATGGTGTCGATATTCTTTTCTCCTAGAATCAGATAATGGTCTCTATATTTCTGCACTCTGGTGTCGCCATAACAGAACTCGCCTCGACAATCCTCCAACAACTCTTCAAGTGTTTTCTTCTTCAAACGTAAAAGGACTTCTTCCGGAGTGGAAGGTTCTGCCAATTTCACTTTACTGTTATATTCCACTTTCTCACCAGTGAAAAAAGACCAGCATACGTCTTCATACTTCTGTTCTTTCTTGGCATAATACGATTCTATGACCACTTCAACAGAATCTTTCCCACCAAAATATTGCTCAGTACTCTCATCTGCCTGATACGTAGCAACCTGTGCTGGATATCCCTCTTCGTAGGCCAGTGTTTCATGATGACCTAGCTCTTTGGTCAAACGTACAGTTCTGATAAAGTGATCATTTTCCCGCTTTTCAGAAAGGATATCGGCTTTTGCATATGCCACTTTGCCGTTATTATCAATGCAAAGGGTGTCACCTGATTGGAATAGAGGGGCAATGTGGCTTGCTTCACAATAGACAGCCCACGACTTGAACTTTGCCGACTCATTGGGATAGCCATCGTAGTTGTGTTTTATGGGCGCCACTCTGCTTCGTATAATCTCTCTGCCATCTAGCATTACTTTTACAAGGAACGTCAGGTTTACAGAGATGGGAGGATAGCTTCCACGAAAGGTATCTGCATAGAACACTATGTCTATGCCATCATTCTGTATGGCGACCTCTTTGCTATAGTCACCCTTTTCCTTCTTTTCTGCCTTCAACTGCTTGACCACAATCTCAGCAGTTGAGAGAATTACTCGGATGATATGAGCGATTTCCTTATCGGGCATCAGTACTCCTTGCTGTATCATTTCTTCTTAAACATCTTCTTCATTTCATCAGGGGCTTCGATTTCGACGACTGATGAAGGCAGAATGATTCTCTTCACTTGTGTTTCACCATTTTGTGTAAGTTCTATTTCCTGCACACCGTCGCCAAACTCTATCTCTTCGGCACAACCGACTCTACCTAAATCCAATGCAAGGCTATTAACTGAACCAGGTATCAAGAGCTGGGGCTGTGACCATTTCTGCAGAATCCACGAACCTTTCAACTTCTTAATATTCTCGGGCAATTTTGTAGCTTTTGCCGAAACATAGAGAAGTTTTTGATTTTCCTTCATGACAATGCAACCATTTTGCATCTCCATGTTAGGATTTGTTGGCACGACAGCAATATCTTCAAAATCTTTGTCTGGCAAACTTTCGCTGTTGTAGCTTGCACCCAAAAGTAATTTCCTTGAACCGTTGAAGGTTCCAAAATCGTATGGATAGGGCTTTGGACGCACCTCTGTCATACTGTCTGGAATCTTGATGAGTTCACTGTCCGTAAACGTCATCGTATTCTTAGGCTGATAACCATTGAGGGCAAAGAGACGAACAACGTGGTCGCCTGCTTTCTTGAACGTCACCTTCTTCTTGAAAGGCTTTGCTACTTGGTCATCCACATACATCTGAACTGCTTTAGCGTCGTCGAGAACAACCGTAAAAGGCAACATATCTTCAGTCACGTGATAGGTCACGGTCAGCATGTCCTTGATGTCATATTCAGGCGATATGGGTTTCAGTTTCAGCTTGCTGTCCTTCATGCCAATCAGTTCAAGGAACGAAGCCCACTCGTCAGTTGCAGTATCCTGTCCTGGATCAGCTGCAAACGTCTCGATTGCTGCAAACTTCTTCCAGATGGCTTTTTTCTTATAGGCAGCCAATACGCCCTTCGTGTCAGGCACACAGAGCGTGGCCTGATAGCCGCCAAGTTCAACACCACGATCTATCTGAATCTGTGCAGGGTCCTCAACGTTGAATATAATTCGCTTCAGATTATCGCAACCTTTGAGGATGTCTTCACCAATTTCTTTAATGTTCTTTCCAAATGTGACAGACTCCAAACTGTCATTATTCTTAAAACAGTTTCCTCCAATTTCTACAATATTGTCAGGGATGTCTATTGAAACCAATCCCATGTTGCTAAATGCTTTTGAAGCAATTGAGAATACGGTAGGAGGAATGTGAGTGTTCTTGCATCCTATCATCAACCTGTCACCATTTATTTTAATGACAGCATTACAATTGTCGCGTGAATCATAAGACTTATTCCCTTCTGCAACTTTAATGCTTGTGAGTCCTGTACAACCATTAAAAACATCACTATAAAGTTCTTTCACTGAGGCTGGAATAGTGATGCTCGTTAGTCCTATGCATCCTTCAAAAGCACCATGACCAATATAAGTCACCGATTCTGGTATAACAATATCTGTGAGCCCAGTACAGCCCCTAAAAGAATTAGTATCAATCTTCGTCAATGATTTTGGCAGTACGACGTTTGTCAAAGCCGAACAGCCATCAAACGCATTCCATAATATTTCAGTAACCGATTCAGGAATAGTAACACCCGTTATATCCAAACAATCTTGAAAAGCATAAGGATCTATTTGTACTGTTCCTTCAGGAATGATGCCTATTCCATCCTTTATTTCATATTTTGCCATAAGCCACTTTCACGATTGCCTATACATCGTGAGGTTCTTATTTTTCATTTTTCATTTTTCACTCTTCACTTTTCACTTTACCTCTTCCCAACCTTTCTTGATGTTGTCAGCAATTTCAGCGGCGAGGAGGTCGCGGATCTGCTGCTCATCATTCGAATAGAGCATATCGCGCTTGATAAGCTCCTTACGGCTGGAGCTGAAATCAGTATGATAGATGATGTAGGCAGGAAAACGACCACTCTGTTCTTTGTTGGTCTTCCAAAGCAGGAACTTATGCAGCATCACTTTCTCACCAGATACCTTTTTATAGACGTGACGCTCCAAGAGTTCACTCTTTGCCAATTCAGCCTTGCCGCCTTCTAGTTCCTCGAAAGGACAGATGTCTGTGAGTTGCGAAATGCGGATATCAGTCTCATTGGGCTGCTTGTCAGTACGTTCGCGCTCAAGGGTGATACCTAAAGCCGATACGCCGGGCGTTGTGCCTTCCATCAGCCAGCCTTGCTCCTCGTCATAGCGAAGCAACGGGTTCATCTTTATCTTGTCGTCATTTCCACGAGCCACGAGTTCCAACACGCTGATCTCGAACACCAGTTCCGGCTTCACCATTTGGTAGGCGATGCCACGAGAATCTGAGAGCACATACTGCGACTCCACATGCTTCGTGCTCAGTCGCTGGGCAATGTCAGCACGCTGCTCATCGGTCAGTCCTGTAGAACCCAGGACAAACATTTGGAAGAGTCCGTCTGGGCGACGCACGGCAAACATCAAGTCGCGGATACCACGATCGGCTGTGGTATAGCCGATGACGGCGGCATCGATGGTGTGGCGTTCCTTCACCTTCCATACGATGGGCGACTCCGAATGAACAACGAGTCCTTCGGCACTTTCGCCTCCTACCCACTCATCGAAGATTTCCTGCACCTCGTCCTTTGAAGAAGCGTTACGCATCTGCACAGGCTTCACCTGCTCGTTCTGGAAAATGGCGCAGAGCTTGTTATGCGTGTCGGCATAATGCTCGGCATGCCACTTCTCTCCGTCGAGTTCCACGATGTCGAAGGGAGCCAACGCGAGTTGGTCGCGTTTAGCATCATCAGCCAATGCAGCCTGCACATCGCCACAGCGAGGCCTACCCTCTGGACGAGGCAAATAGAGTTCGGCGGCGATAATAGCCTGCTTCAAACCTGCTGTCTTCAACGCCTCGGCAAAAGCATCGAGGCATTTCAGCTGTTCAGCCTTCTGCTTGCCGTTGGCATTGAGCATAAACACCTGCCCATCGACATAGAACACCACTTGCATGTGACCGTCAATCTTGCGGGTCACCGCGAAGCGCTCGCCGTCAATGCGTTGCTTCAACTTTGCGCCCTCTACGAGCACGAACTTGCCCGCAACATTCTTCTTATAATCAATGGCTTTCCGACTTTCCATATTCAATAAATCCATTTTAAGATCTTCTATAAATTGTCTACTTGTTCTCATAAATACAGCGTGTTAGCTCATCGATTTCAGTTCCATATTGGTCAGTCGCAGAATGAGCGCATATTTATCACCATCTACGCGTCCTTCGAGGAAGGCACGATAGGGAGTACCGCCATTGGCCATCACTAAAGGTTCGATGCCTTTCTGTCCGCCACCCACCAGCATCATCGCATCAGCCTCAGCCAGTTTCTTAGCCATGTCGAAGAGGAAGTCGTAGGTCAGGCCGTTAACATGCTGCACCTGATAGCTCTTCTTGAACATGAACATCCGCATGGCCTTCTGACGGGGGATAAGCTTGCCTGTCCAGCGTAGGGGCAGACCGTCGAGAGCGATATTGGCAGTGGTGGTCTGCTCGGGGCGTACTTCTTTCTCTGTACCATCAGCCAGATAGACGTGCTCGTTCAGCGATACGCCATAGGCTACTTTCTGCTCAGGCGTGACATAGACCTTCTTCAGCCCTTCAACTTTCAGGCCGAACAGCTCCATATCCACCTCTGGGTCGCCACTGATCAGCGCATCAGCCAAGCCCTCTGCGCCGAACTGTGCAAGCAGGGCCTCGTCGGTGGTCTTCATCGTGGCGCGTACCAGTCTTTCGTTCACACTCTTTTTCCCGTCAGCGGTCTTATAGACAGGCGACGGACGATGAAACGTGGTACCAAAAGCCACCTCAGCATCACGCTTCACATCGTTGGATAGATTTATTTTTCGCATATTTGAATTCGTTTAATTCGTGAAATTCGTGGTCTTAGAACATACTGAAATCGAGTTCATCAATCTCTTCCTCTACGGGCTCTTCAGTGTCGTCGATGGTGGTCTCCTCGGCTAAAGAGACGAGGGGAAACTCCTGACGGTCGCCAGCAAAAAGGAATAATCCGCCTGGTGTATTGATCAGGTAGCCATCGTTGTGGTTAGTGCCGCCTCGATAGCTGAACTCAAACTTATAGATGTCATCGCCAACAGCAGTTGCCAAATCGGCATTCACCAACTGATAGACAGACTCCCAATCGTTATCGAGGAACTCCTCCGCCGTTGCCTTCTGTTTCAGTTCGATGGGGGCATCAAACGATGAGGGTAGATTGGGCAGAACCTCCTGACCGTCTTCACTATAAGCCGTCAGATCAGCTTTCTCCAACCAACGTCCATCTTCATCGACTGTGCCCTGATCCAATCCGCCTTTGGGAATAATCAGCGCATCGTCAGGCGACAGATAGGCAGAGCCACACACACTACCACTACGATCGGTAGCCACAACGTCTGTCCAACCGTAGATCTTCTTTCTCTCCAGTTTCACGGGTGCGGCTCCATAGCCTGCACCCGCCAATTTGAACATGAGTTCTTTTGCCATAGGTTATTTCGTTTATATAGTTTCTAGATGACGCTACAAAGATAAGAAATAAAAATGAAAGTCGTATCATTTTGCACGATTTTTTTTACAATGATGATAAAAAAGCCCTGAATGTGGTGGGGTGTGGTGTTAACTCTGTCTGCCAAAATGTCAGTCTTGTCTTGGTTGGCACGATTTTAGCTATGATGAGGTCAGAAAGTTTAAATTCTAACATTAAAATAAAAAGTATTATGAACATCAAACCATTAGGAGACCGCGTGCTGGTAGTGCCTGCACCGGCAGAAGAGAAGATTGGTGGAATTATTATTCCAGACACCGCAAAAGAGAAACCCCTTCACGGAACGATCAAGGCCGTTGGTCAGGGTACCAAGGACGAAGAGATGGTGCTGAAGGCTGGCGACGAAGTACTGTATGGCAAATACTCTGGCACAGAACTGGAGTTCGAGGGCGAGAAGTATCTGATGATGCGTCAGAGCGACGTGCTCGCAGTGATTGAAAAGTAAAGACCCACCCCCGTCCCCTCCCGAACAGGAGGGGAGTCTGAATAGACTTGAGGAGGGTCAT
>JAEEGH010003396.1_pt1 | contig 41923 bp, 33 predicted proteins | sample 9134181 | NCBI WGS metagenome assembly JAEEGH01 (sample SAMN16246544, study PRJNA631951) | gut metagenome | biome: gut microbiome; feature: rumen; material: DP-attached | host: Bos | place: Iran: Karaj | collected 2018-10 | reverse complement strand
GTCGGCACTGTCGAAAGAGCGTTCAGGACGCAGACGGCGGACGAAGTCGACCGTGAGCTGCTGGCCATAGAGGTCGCCGTGGTAGTCGAGCAGGTGGACCTCGAGGGTCTGGGGGTGCGCGCCGAAGGTGGGACGCGTGCCGATGTTCATCATGCCCTTAAAGCTGGGGGCAGAGGCACTGTCGGCATCCGAGACCGTGGCAACGGGCATGACGCGCACGGCATAGACGCCGGTGGCGGGGATGAGCTGGCGTCCGTCGGCAGGCACCAGGTTGGCAGTGGGGAAGCCCAGGCGCGTGCCGAGGTGCTCGCCATGGGTGACGGCGCCGCTGAGACGGTAGGGGTGGCCCAGGCTCTGGGCGGCATCCTCGACATGGCCGGCAGCAAGCAGCTGGCGCACCTGCGAGGAGCTGACGGTGCCCTCGGCGGGCAGCGCCTCGACGTCGATGCCGAGTTCGAGGCCATAGCGCACGTAGTCGTCGAAGCCCTCGCTGCGGTTGTGGCCGAAGCGGTTGTCGTAGCCGGTGAGCAGCAAGCGCACGCCAAGCCGGTCGTGCAGCACCTGTGCCATAAACTCACGGGCGGTCAGGGCCTTCAGCTCGGGCGTGAAGGGCAGCACCTCGATGCGGTCGATGCCAGTCTGGCGGATGAGGCGCAGCTTCTCGGCAAGGGGTGTCAGCACCTGTTCGCGGCGAGGCGAGTGGTCGAAGGTGATGCACAGCGACTGCAGCGAGCGCCTCCCGGCCTGCTCCACCACCTGGCGCAGCACGAAGCGGTGTCCTAAGTGGACGCCGTCGAACATTCCTATGGTTGCTGCATATCCGTGCATCGTCATCTTACTGTTTTGCCTTTCCCAGGGCGTTATTCTTTAACTGTTTTGCTTTTTAACCTTATGATCTTTCTATACGCTTCTCCTATGAGCAGTACCGGCGAGGTGCCCAGAACGAGGCAGAGCCAGGTCTGCCACGACAGTGGTACGGTACGGAACACCTGTCCGCCGAAGGTGACGATGAGCCACTGGCCGAAGAGCACCAGCGCCAGCACGAGGAGGGAGCCGGGACAGTTCCACAGCTGGCGCAGGGCGGAATGGTGGGAGCCCAGGGTGCGGGCGTTGAAGAGGTTCCACCACTGTAGCATGACGAAGAGGGTGAAGAAGATGGTGAGTTCGGTGGGGTCGACGCCGGCTATGCGCTCGAAGTACCAGAGCAGGGCGAAGGTTATGAGGAAGAAGAGTCCGCCGATGATGCCTATGCCGCGCATCATGGGGGGTGTGATGATGAAGGCGTCGCGCTGGCGGGGCTTCTCGTTGAGTACCTCACGGCTGGGGGGCAGCGAGGCGAGGGCCATGGCGGCGAAGGTGTCCATGATGAGGTTGACCCAGAGGATTTGCGTGATGGTCAGCGGCAGCTCAGTACCCACGAAGGCGCCGAAGAGCACAAGCAGCAGGGCCGTGACGTTGACGATGAGCTGGAAGAAGATGAAGCGCTGGATGTTCCTGTAGAGGGAGCGCCCCCACATGACGGCCTGCACGATGGAGCGGAAGGAGTCGTCGATGAGGGTGATGTCGCTGGCCTGCATGGCTACGCTGGTGCCTGAGCCTAACGACAGCCCGACGTGGGCGCGGTTGAGGGCTGGAGCGTCGTTGGGGCCGTCGCCAGTGACGGCAACGACCTCGCCGGCCTGCTGGAGGAGGGCTACCAGGCGCTGCTTGTCGGTGGGACGGGCACGCGACATGACGCGCAGGTCGCGGACGATGCTGAGGGCCTCGGCGTCGCTCATGGCAGCAAAGGCCGCACCCGTGATGCTTTTGTCATTCTTCATGTCTCCTTTCTCATCGGGCGCAACACCTATACCAATCTGGCGCGCAATCTCAAGTGCCGTTTCGCTGGTGTCGCCAGTGACTATCTTGACGTCGATGCCGGCACGGGCACACTGGCTAATGGCTGCGGGCACCTCAGGGCGCAGGGGGTCGCTGATGGCGACGATGGCCAGCAGCTGGCTGTCCTGTGCAATGGCGAGGGTACGCATGGCGTGCCGCTGCCAGTCTTGCAGGCGCGCTTCAGCGGCGTGGCGCTGGGCGGCAGTGAGGCTGCACATGGCGAGGACGACCTCGGGGGCGCCCTTGATATAGCGGGTAGTGCCCACGGTGGTGGTCATGTATTTGCGCTCAGTGGAGAATGGTTCGCGGGCAGTGAAGGGGTTGGCGTCGCGCAGCTGGAGGTAGTCGACACCCTGGGCGGTCAGCCAGCGCAGCAGGGCCTGCTCGGTGGGATTGCCCACGTCAGCCGTGGCCGTGGTGTTCAGCGCAATGGCACGAGCCAGCTCTGGAGTAACACCATTCCTTTCATTTCTTTCATTTCTCATTTCAAAAACCGTCATGCGGTTCTCGGTCAGCGTACCCGTTTTGTCTGTACAGATGCACGTTACTGCACCCATCGTTTCCGAAGCCTGCAACTTGCGCACCAAGTTATTCGATTTCAGCATCCGTCGCATGTTCAGCGCCAAAGCCAGCGTGACAGCCATTGGCAAACCTTCGGGCACGGCCATTACGATAAGCGTGACAGCCATCATGAAATATTTCAGCACCACTTCGGCCATACCGACGTAGTCTGTTGTATGCCATAGATCGTTAGTCAATATGTCGTGAATCAGGAACACCAGAAAAGCAGCTATCGACACCCCGCTACCCACCTTGCTGATCAGCTTGGCCAAGCGGTCCAACTGCATGTTCAGCGGAGTTTTCACGCCTGTGATTTCCGTTGCCTGACGGGCCACATGACCTATCTCCGTCTCGTCGCCAACGGCTGTCACCACGTAACGTCCCGTGCCGTTCATCACCATCGACGAACGCAACAACATATCACTGGGATATGCAGAAACCTTCTGATGGTCCAACGATTTCTCCGTCAGCATCTCACCCGTCAGACTGCTCTCGTCGACCTGCAAATCAGTGGCTTCAAACAGCTGTCCATCGGCAGGCACTTCGTCGCCCGTCTCGACAATCACCGTGTCGCCCACAACGACCTCGCGACGGGCTATCTCTTGGATGATACCATCGCGCACCACCTTTACACGCTGTTCTTCGCCCAGCTGCGTCAGCACGTCGAACTTGCGGGCTGCGTCGCGCTCGAAGATGAACCCCACCGTCGTAGCCAGAAGCACTGCAGCGATGATGCCAATGGTCTCGATGTAATCGTTTTTCACGAACGACAGCACCAGCGACACCACTGCAGCCACCAGCAGAATACGAACCATCGGGTCCTGATATTTCTCCAGATACAGGCGCCACATCGACTGTCGACGCGGCGGAGTCAGCACGTTCTCACCATGCTCCAACCGGCTCATCGACACCTCTGCGGCACTCAATCCTAATCTCTTCTCACTCATAACGGCGACAAAGGTACGAATAAAATGTTAAAAACCACAAATTATTTAATCTTTAATCTTTAATCTTTAATCTTTTTATTACCTTTGCACCCGCAAAATGCATTTGCATCGGACTTGTAGCTCAGTTGGTTAGAGCAACAGACTCATAATCTGGAGGTCGTAGGTTCAAGCCCTACCTGGTCCACAACTAAAAAAAGACCGACGGCATTGGTGGGATGCTGTCGGTCTTTCTTTTCTAGAATGCTATTGGGCCGTGGCCCATGCACGAGGTCGTTCCGAGGGCGGTCAGAGCCGCCGTGAGGATGCTGACGATGACCTGAATGATGGTCTTCCAAGTTTCTTTCTTCATGGTACTTGATGTTTAAGGGTTAATAACTTGGTTTTGGCTTAGGCTCCCGTTCCGAAGTCATCGTCGTCGTTGCCGCCGCCGTTGTCGCCCGAACCGCTCTGTGAACCGCTGTTGCCTCCGGTGTTTGAACCTCCGTTGGTGTTGCTTCCGGAGTTAGAACCGCTGGTCTGCGAACCGCTGCCGTTGCCCTCGGGCTCTTCCTCGTAGTCGGTGAAGTTCTTGGGCAGCTCGGTTACGTTGCCGGCCTTGGTCAGTTCTGCGCGGGTGAACTCGCCGGTGGCACGGGCGCGCATGTAGACGCTGTCGATGTGCTTCGTGGTGGAGAAGTCTGCCGACGTGAGTGCACCGTTCTTCTTGGTCTTGATGCCCGCAGAGAAGATGGCCAGATTGTCGAGCTTCACGGCCTTGCCTTCCAGCATCAGCTCGCGGATGCAGCCGATCATGTCCGTCAGCACGCCCTTGATGGCTCCCTTGGAGTACGGCGTGTTGTGCTCCGACATGTGCTTGGCCAGCTCGTCGACGTTGATGGTCTTGCCGATGGTGACGGCGCGTGCGAACCACTTTCCAAAGACTCGACTCTGTGGGTTCTTGTTTTGATACTTACGATAAAATACGCTCATAATTTGTTTTGTTTTTCATGGTATTAGATTCTTGTGCGACCAGCTACATCGGGTGGCCGCCTCCCGCCTTTTGTCTCTCATGATTGACACTACAAAGGTACAACATTTTTCGTGCGAATCCAAATTTCGATGCGGCTGACGTGTGAAAATCTGTTAAAATCCAGAAGCGATGCATTTCCGCATTGCAAACGTATCGTTTGGCCTCGCCAAATGTATTGTTTGCAAACTCGAACTGAAATAGTAGACTTTGACTTCGTCGAACTCGCTCACGCTCGGCCATTCAAGCGAGCTTGATGGCTCTCGCTTAATCGCGACTTTGTGACATGTGATTTTGTGACATTAAGCACCTTCTATAAATCATCAGCTAAATCGCCTCCTACTATAATATAAATTATATAATATTATAATATTATATAATTCTAATAACCTCCCTTGACTTTGTGAACCACCTTAATGTCACAAAGTCAAAAGTCACAAAGTAGTAAAAACAACAAAAAAGTTAGCCAAAATGGTACACAATTCAAAAATAATTTGTATCTTTGCCCCCAAGAAATCAAAGATATAAAAAATATGGTAGTAGTAACAGGTAGAGACTTCAGGGCCAACACCGCTAAATATGTGGGTGTGGCTTATCGAGGCGAGGACGTGGTGGTGAAATCACGTGCGGGCAGTTTCCGTATTGTTCCCATCAGCGAGGATGACATCGTGATAAACAAGCGCGACCTTTCAGCTGAACTCCGTGGCGCACTCTTGGAGGCCAAAGAGTCGATTGAAGGAAAGCGGAAGTTGAACACTCTGGACAACCTGATCAATGAGCTTCGAAATTCAAACGACTAGTTATTTCGACAGCGAAGCCAAGCGATTGGCTAAACGCCATCGTAGTTTTGTTGATGACCTTTCCGACTTCCAAGACAGTATCCTGAAGAATCCCTATCAGGGCACGGAATTGTCGCCGGGCATCCGTAAAGTGCGTATGACCATTGCCTCGAAAGGCCGTGGGCAGTCGGGTGGTGCTCGCATTATCACGTTTACTTATCTGGTCAACGAGAAGGATGGTGTTGTCATCCTCCTTCTGCTCTACGACAAGGCTGGTGCCAGCAACATCAAAATGAATGTTGTGCGCCAAATCATAAAAGACTTGGGGCTCGACCTCCAGACACTTCAATCCGAAGGTAAGCTAAAGGCGGTAGAGATTCCTGAAGGGGAAAAAGAAAAACAAGAATCGGATAAATAGTCACATAAGATGAAAAGACCAAGAGTAGAGCAAATTGAACTATCAGAAGAACAAGAACTGTTTTTCATTGACACGTGGGAAAATAATCGTTGTGATACAGCCAGAGTGATTCTACACGATAAACTTGGATTGGGTTTAGAACCAATAAGAATTATAGCTCAAAAATTGAGAGAAATAATAAATGTGATAACATGGAAATAAAACTACCTGGAACCGAGGATAGAGAGCAGCAGTATTTTGACGATCTGCTGGCGAGGGTTCGTGATATACGGGCGAGCGAGAGGACACCGAGGCAGAAGGTGGCAGACATCGTGAGTTGTGCGATGGACTATGACAAAGAGGATGCTATACCTTTATTGTCTCTGCTTAATTCGCGGATGACGGCACTCGGCACGAACGGCGATTTGCGCTTTGCAAATTGTATGATAATGTCCGTTGAGCGCTGGGCTGCAAACCACCATCCTCTGACGATGAAGTCTATCGAGGAGCAACAGCGTTATTGGCTAATGGATGCTGACAACAACCAGCACATCTACGAATATCCCTCGTTCAGTGGCGTCTATGTAGAAGACGATACTGACGAAGAGGAAGAGTATAGTGTGCCTGAGACCTCTGTCCTTCTGCCCAAGGAACTCGAAGGTTTTAAGGGCAGTAGTATGATTCTGAAACTGGAGGATATGGACAGGTTCATCGATACCTTCTGTAGCCGCAATACCTATTATCGCAGGGCTTACGATATTCTTCACGAGTTGGATAAACGGGTACTGGAGAGTTTGGAAGCAGGAGAATTCCAGACGTGGATAGATATTGACTACAAAGACGGAGGAAGTGCATTTTTTGAGTTCTCGCACTTCGAGGTTGACCTGCGCGAGCCTGATTCTCAGTACCGTACACTTTATGTTGTTTATCGTTACGACACTACCGCATCATGATGAGTGAAGAGAATGTAAGACTCAGCGGTGAGGACTACGGAGCGTATTATGCCCGATTGCTTGGTGCATCGTACAGAGCCAGCGAGGCCGTGAAGATTCATGAGACGTGGAAGCGTCGGCTCATGATGGGCAGCGGTGTGCGCGAAGTGGACTGCAAGCAACGTATTCTTGTGGTACTCAGGGAGTTGTTGAAATCCGACTTCCTGCGCAACGACTATATCGACACGGGCGTTCCCAAGGACGACCGCAAGCGGGCCGTACAGGAAATTCGTGCCCTCAGCTTTGAAGAGTTGCTGGAGATTGAGGGGGCAGATTGGAAGTATGCCTTGTTGAGCCAGCAGATGCGTAAGCCAGAAGAGAATCGAGTGCTGGTGGATGAAAACAGGGCTGGCTTCTACATAGACGAGATGCATGAGAAGCTGAGCGACGAGGACATAGAGGTGTTTTTGTGGTTCGCCACCCTTACACGTCTGGCTTATCAGGAGCTTGACCAAATAAAGCCCACTAAAAAGAAAGATGTGGATATGACACCTGAGCAGAAGGCCGTGGAGGATTTTGTGGGCAAAATCATCAGCCTCGCAGAAAGTGCCTACGAGAAATACAATGGTAAGATGGTGTCGCCAGGCGTGAATCAGGCTGAGGTGAAGATTACTATTCTGAAAGATGACCTCATCAGTTTGATGGAAATTAAGAAGAAAAGCAAGTTCGATGAACTGCTGGCACTGTGCTATCCTGTGAACGGCCAATCGAAGGCACGCTTCTGCAAGTATGTTAGCCAGCTTCAACGGAAAGACTTTTTCGGAAAGTTGCCCAATAACCTGCTTGCCGGACTCCTTGCTCCTATTGTGGGACTCAAAGAGGGAAGCGTGAAAAACTATCTGAGCCAAACGTAGCCTCTATATATAATTAATAAGGTACGCGCGTAACGCCTATTTCAGCAATGAAGTAGGCGTTTTTTTTGTCTGTTTTCGATGGATCACATGGATTAATTTTTGTGATTCATCGTATGATTTATTATGTGTTTGATTTTCAATGATTTACGAATTGTGGATTAATTCGGATAAGATTTGGAATCACTTATTCTTTGTTTTTCCTTTGCACCAGAAAATTAAAGTTGCAGCGGCAACGACGATGTGGCGAGCCATCCGTAGGGTTCGGACAGCGTGAGTCTTTGACATGTTGATACAACCACCCACACTGATGGCAGGAGGGGCAAAGTGAGAAAAATCAAAAGTGTAATCTTAGAGATCGCCTTAAAGGGGGCGACGTTAAACAAAACTTTCATAATGAGTCGTACAAGAAATCTTATCACAATCGCACGAGGCACAATCGCAGACAATGCACGTCGTCAGTTTTCACTGATGAATCAGTGCCGAATGCCGAACCCAAAGAAGAATGACTTTCGCTTCATGGGTCACAGAATCTAAAGGATAGTCAAAACAAACAACATTTATTCACTCTGAGTTGAGGTGAACGGAGTCTCGCGAGATTTCTATCACAAGAAAGGTGGCCACCCTTCTGAAACTTCGCTCAACCGAAAATTCAGAACAATGAAACCAGAAATTATTCGTCAGAAGCAGCTTTTGCTGCAGAACGTCCAGATGGACGGAAGTGTTAACTATTTAGTGAACGGCGACATCAACATCCAGCCCTGCCCTTGGGAAGACGAGAAGCAGGTGACGGAGGGTCGCCCAGTGTATTACCGAGCCAATCTTGAGGTGCTGGCCGACGGTCAGACCCGAGTGAAGGCCAAGCGTACGGGCAGTCGAGGGCCACTCTATCAGACGCTCTTCGAGACGGCCCACGGCACAGTGAAAATCGTGCCGCAGCGTGAGTGTCGCCACCCCGAACGCGAACAGCTGATAGTGGAATTCAAGTTTCCTCGCCGCTATGGGCTGGAGCTCACGAAGAAGCTCTATGAGGAGGAATCAGATCAGGTAATGTCTTATTTTAAAACACAAAAGGAGGATTGTTTATGGAATCAGCAGTAATCATGACTATGAAATTCACATGTATCGGCAAGGGGCACGGCGCCCCTTGCTTCCCAGCAACCAGGTCAGATTGGGAAAAACTTCGCCGAGAGCCTTGGCTCGCTCAGATGTGCGCACGTATAGAAAGAGGTGACGCAGAGTTGAAGCATCGTTTGCCAGTGTGGACACCTCATTGCGCAGAGTTTGCCAACAACCACAGAGCGATTGCCGATGCTATCAAACCGCTGAACAGGCTCATGCTGGACTTTGACGAAAAGGGTCACACGGATGAAATCTGTGCCCGACTCTTGGCTTCAAGTCCGTTGGTGCCGCTGCTCATTGAGGAATCGGCACGTCGAGGCACTCATGTCCTGGTAGAATTGCCAGAAGGGATGGATGCCGAAACGGCTCAGCAGCTGATGGCAGAGGCTACGGGATTCACACCAGATGCTGCCGTAAAGGATGTTTCGAGGTGCATCTATATGGTGCCTGAGGATCATACTCGCTACGTGAATCCGAAGCTCTTCGAGATTCCCGATGAGCCTATGGAGCCAACGCCTGCAGCACCTGCCATCGTGCCCATCACACCAGTAGTAACGGCCAAGGCGCCTGATGAAGACAAGGAAGAGCTTTGTTTCAAGGGCATTCCCTATACCTCTATTATTGCTGAGTGGTGGCATCGAAACGGTGGTGAGCCAGCCGAAGGGGAGAGGAACGTGAAACTTCACAAACTCGCGGTCAATCTCCGTGCCATCTGTGACAATCGAAAGGATTTGTTGATGCAGGTGATACCACGATTCGGACTCTCTGACGTTGAGCTTCGTAGTGTCGTGGATTCGGCCTGCAAAGAGCCTCCCAAGGGCATTTCAAAGATGATGCAAGGCATTGTGGATGCACTGACCCCCCTGTCGTCCCCCATGGGGGACACGATTGACCTGGAGGCGCAGGAGTATTGTAGCCCCCTTGGGGGCTTGAAAAGGGGGTCCCTTCCCATCGGTTTGAAGGAATCTCTCGTTGGTGTGCCCGTCTCGATGCACATGCCCACGTTGGTTGGCCTCATGCCCATCTGTGGTGCATACGCCGACGGCGTAGAGGTTGAGTACTGTGATGGCAATATCCATCGACTGGGACTCATGGCCATCATCCGTGGTGAGCAGGCTTCTAACAAATCAGTGGTCAAAAACGCCATTGACATTTGGAAGCGTCAGTTCGACGAAGAGGATGCCCTTGCACGTAAGCGCGAAGAGGAATGGAAAGAGCGAAAGAAAGGTCGCAAGGCCAATGAAAAAGCTCCCGAAGATCCCCATGTGCTGATAAGGATGGTTCCCGTAACCGTCTCGTGTTCAACGCTTTTGAAGCGATTCAAGAACTCCAATGGGCATACACTCTACTCGTTTGGTGAGGAACTCGACACCCTCCGCAAAACCAACGGTGCAGGCTCTTGGTCGTCGAAGTACGACATCTATCGCCTGTCGTTCGACAATGGCGAATGGGGTCAGGACTACAATTCTGACGCTGCTGAGTCGGGCGTGGTTAAGGTGGCCTACAACTGGACCATGCTGGGCACCAATGGAGCCCTGCGTAAGTGCTTCAAGTCGGACAACATCGAGAACGGTCTTTCGAGCCGCGTCATGCTTGCAGAGATGCCGGATTCATCGTTCTCGAAGATGCCAAAGTTCGGTAAGCGTTCGGCTGAAGATGAGGCTCGAATCCAGGAGGCTGTGACAAGGCTTCGCTCGTTTACAGGCCTCATTGACGTACCCCGTCTTCGCAAGGCCATCGAGGCTTGGGTGGAGGAGAAACGCGTGGAGGCTGCCAAGGACATCGACCACGTGAAGGACACCTATCGCAAACGTGCTGCCGTCATCGGCTTCCGTTGCGGAGTCATCTTCCATCTGTTGTCTGGTGCCAAAAAGGAGTCAAAGGCTTGTCTCGACTTCGCACTCATGATGGCCGAGTACTGCCTTCAGCAGCAGATGAAAGCCTTTGGCGAGGCATTGGAGAGCCAGTTTGTAGATGCCCGCGACGAGTGTGTCCGATATGGCAGCAATCACTCCATCTTCGATCAGTTGGCACCTGCATTCACGATGGACGATCTTCGCAGCTTGAAGCGAGGCTTCTGTAGCGAGGCTGGCCTCAGGAAAATCATCTCCCGCTGGTATCGCGACCACTGGATTGAAAAGACCGACAAGACGCATTGGAGTAAGGTAAAAGTGAATAGTGAAAAGTGAAAAATTTGCTACCGCCACAATGTGATTTTGTGACATTTGACTTTGTGACATTAAGGTAATAGAATTATGGAATTAATATTGACACGCATAGCAAAGCGCAAGACCTACACGATAGGTAGGCTTGCCATCGTAGAACGAATTGACGACGAGTATCTGGCAGGAGAGCGCGAGGTGTACTTCTGCGACACCCTCGAACCAACGGCATTGGAGTTAAAAACCAAGGTGAGCAAAGAAGCCGTGCTCCGCTCGCCAAAGAAGGCCCAGAGCTTAAAGCCCTTCGCCATTCCTGAAGGCCGCTACGCAGTAGTAATCACCTACTCGCCAAAGTTCAAGCAGTGGCTTCCCGTCCTCCTTGGTGGCCCCGACTTCAACCACCTCTTCAAGGGCATCCGCATCCACGCGGGCAACACCGCCAAGGACACTCAGGGTTGCATCCTTGTTGGCCGTAACCAACTCGTCGGTCAAGTCCTCGAATCCCGCAAGTGGCTCTACGAGCTCAAGATGAAAATCGTCGAAGCCAAAGACCGCGGTGAACCCGTCTGGCTCACCATCCGCTAACTCTCAAAAAGAAGACCGGCATCCTTCGTGGTTGTCGGTCTTTTCACAAGGTGCGGTCATCACCAAATCCGGATTTTCAGCTGGTGGCGCTTCGATGGGTCGATGGTGTAACGCTTCAGTACACCTGGACCACACGAGCTGTTGCCAAGTCCCATGACGGCACAGTCGATGCTGAGGTATGTCTTTGCCTCGCTATTGCGGGTGTTGGGACCTTCGTCGACGAGTTCGTAGTCGTGCGTCTTACTGGCCAGATACTGCGCCGAGTAAGGCAGCGCAGAGAACGAGAACGGCTCGTCGACAGCCTCGATGCGAAGCTTTTTGCCTTTCTTCGTGCGGAGCTCGACATAGGTACAGTCCTCGTGGTTGCCTGAGTCTTGCGGACGGGGATAGTGGACGTATTGCTGAGAGACTGTCGACTTCCACAAGCCAACGGGGCACGACACCTTACGATCGGGATAGTTGTCCCAAGGTCCGCGACCATACCACGTCAGCTGTTCATATTCGCGAGGCAACTCAATCAGGATGCCCAAACGCGGCAGTGGGGGCAACGAGTCGGGGATATCGAAAGTAAACACCAGTTCGTTACCGTTCTGCTCAGTCCACACAGGCATATACAGCGTGTCGAGTCCGCAGCGCTTCCAGTCTTTGGCCAGCCAATTGCCGAAGCTCTTGTCGTTATCCGTCGGCGCACGGAAGCATTGTGTCTTGATATTAGCTATCAGTTGTGTAATGTCGGATGTGGCCTTTTTCGCTTTTGAGGGCTTGGGCTTGGCAGCTGAAATGGCGGCAGCAAATTTTTCACTATTCACTTTTCTTTTTTCACTTCCATATACCGCCTGCACCTCGTAGTATTTAGGTGTCAGCGTGCGATCGCTCATCACAATACCGTTCATGCAAAACGCATGCAGGTTGGGCTTGTCGCCAAAGTCACCACCATAGAGCACCTTACCATCGCGGATAATACCCTGATCTACCCAATCCCAAATAAAGCCACCCAGCATACGCGGATTAGAGTTAATCTCGTCCCAATACTCCTTAAAGTTGCCAAGGGCATTACCCATCGAGTGAGCGTATTCGCTGGTCAGCACGGGTCGCGGACCACCATCGGAACCTACCCATGTGCAGCGGTCGCCCGTGCGGTTGGCAATCTCCAACAGCCGTTCCCAACGGGCATTCTCAGCACGTTCCTTGTCAGAGCCCTCGGGGATGCCCGGGTTCAGATATTCCTCCATGACTCGCGGATAGAAGCGCGAGATGACATCAACCGTCGAGGGATCGGGGTCGCCCTGCGCACCTTCGTAGTGAACGGGACGCGTGGGGTCGAACTCATGGAGCCAAGCAGACATCGCAGCCTGATTCGGACCATAGCCGCTCTCGTTGCCCAGACTCCAGAAGATGATGCTGGGGTGATTCTTGTCGCGCTCAGCCATCCGGATGGCACGGTCCAAGAAGGCATCGCCCCAATCAGGCGTCGAAGCCAGCGTGCCACGAAGTCCGTGCGTTTCGCAATCAGCCTCATCCATCACATACATGCCCATCGAGTCGCACAGCTCATACCAGCGCGGACAATTGGGATAGTGGGCCAGACGAACGGCATTGATGTTCGCCTCTTTCATCAGTCGCAAGTCCTGTAGCATGCGTTCCTCGGTCATCACTCGGGCCGTAAAGGGGTCGTGCTCATGACGATTCACGCCACGAATCTTAATGGGCTGCCCATTGATGAGCAACTGCCCACACTTGATGGCTATGGTGCGGAAGCCCACCTGTTGCGTCACGCGCTCGATGGTTCGCCCATCGGGGTCTTTAAGCTCCATCAGCAGCGTATAAAGGTTAGGATGCTCAACGCTCCACAGGCGCGGATTGTCAACCTTCATCTCCATGCGGGCAAACTTACGGTGCCCACGCTGAGGGAACCATTCGTTCATGCGGGCTGCCTTGTGGGCAAGGTCGAGTGTTTCGTCTGTTGCGATAGTATCGCAACAAACAGGACTGGCACCGTCGTAGAGCGTCGCCACGAGGCGATAGCCGTCGCCCGTTTCACCGTTATAGACTGAGAACTGAGGATTAATCTGTAGCACACCGTCCATTGAGGCACGAACGGCTACGTCGCGAATGCGGACATCGGGGGCATGATAGAGCAACACGTCGCGATGAATGCCGCCGAAGCGCCAAAAGTCCTGATCTTCCAAATACGAGCCGTCGCTGTATTTGTAGACCTCGATGGCTATCTGGTTTTCACCGCTCTTGAGATACGGCGTAACATTGAACTCCGAAGGCTCCATCGAACCCTGGCTATACCCCACCCGATGGCCATTCACCCACACGTAGAAAGCCGACATCACTCCCTCGAAACGAAGGAAGGTCTGGCCGTTGCCCGCCACTGTTCCCGACGGTTTTCCGTCGGGTGTAATGGCCCTCCAACCATCAGGCACGACGAACGTGCGGCGGTACTGACCCGTGGGGTTACGCTCCTCGTAAGTCGTCCAGTCCTTTTTAGGCTCGCGGGTGACGTAAGGCGGATCTATCTTAAACGGATAGCCAGCAGAGACATAGATGGGCGTTCCATAACCATTCACTTCCCAATTGGCAGGTACAGCAAGGCGGTCCCAATGAGTATCATCATAATCGACACGATAGAAGTCACGGATGCGTTCGTCGGGGGTTTTCGTCCAACGGAAACGCCATTCGCCATTCAGCGACAACATGCGGTCGCCCTTGGTCTGGCCAAAGGGGATGAAATAAGCACGTGCCGGTTCACGATTGATTTGCAACACGTGGTTGTCTTCCCAGTCGTGGTGTTCGTCCGTCTGAGGCGTACTCTTCTGACCATAGGCCACGAGGCCCATAGCGACTCCTAATGTCAATAACAATTGTCTCATCATGTCTGCGATTTGTTTTAGTATGGTTGCTGACAGCCGTTTGGCTGTCAGCTTCCTATGCTTCTTCAGCCTCAGCAAAGGCTGCAGCCTCAGCTTCGGCAATGATTTCCTCGCGGCTTTTTTCGCGAGGGGTAGCAGTGATGTCGTCAAGGGTCAGTTCGTCGTCGAAAGCGGTTTGTTGCTGTGACACAGCAACAGACTGAACATCGGCTGTGGCGACAAAATCGCCACACACACTACCAGTTTGTTCTGATTCAGCTTCGCGTTCGATGATGAAGTTCTGCTGCTCTTCCTGAAGCTTGTCGATATCGGGAGCAGCCATCACGGGCTCTTCTTCCATCTTCGTGCGGTCGGCCTTAGCGGCAAAGATGCTATCGATGAACTGTGGTTCACGACGCAAAAGTTGCAGCGTCTCCTTCGAGGCCTGTTGCTGGCTCTCCTTTTTCGAATAGCCCGTACCCTTACAACCTTTCAAGCCCTCCAGGAACACCTGTGTGGTAAACACGGGGCTACCCTTATCATCACAAGTTTCTTCCAACCCTCTATACTCCAGCTTGACGCGGTTCTTCTGACTCCACTCCAACAGCTTCGACTTGAAGTTCACCTCCTTATAAGCCACCTTGTCGATATTGATGAGCTGGGCCAGAATGCGCTTCTCCATGAATCGCATGCAGGCATCGTAGCCGCGATCCAAATAGATGGCTCCGACGAGTGCCTCGAAGGCGTTGCCGTTCATGTAAGAGTTGTGTGACGTAGAGTGGCCAGCATATTTGATGAGCTGATCGATGCCCATCTCCTGAGCCAGTTTACCCAACGTTGCACGACTCACCAGCTTCGAACGGGCATTGGTCAGAAAGCCCTCGCGCTTGCCTTCAAAATGCCGGAACACAATGTCGCCCACGACAGCATCGAGAATGGCATCACCCAAGAATTCCAGACGTTCGTTGTTCTGTGGACGGCCTTTTTCGTTCTTGCGACCTACACTTTTGTGTAGCAAGGCCTGCTTATAAAGACTGATGTCGTGAGGATAGAAGCCCAGAATGTTGTAAAGGGCTGAAAAAAGCTCCTTCTCCTTTCGGAAAGGGAGCTTTATGCTGTCAATGATGTTATTAACCCACATATTTCTTGAAAACTACGCAGGCGTTGTGACCACCAAATCCAAAGGTATTGCTGAGTCCGGCACGCACCTCACGCTTCTGAGCCTTGTTGAAAGTGAAGTTGAGGTTGTAGTCGATCTCCTCGTCCTTATCATCGTCCTCATGGTTAATCGTGGGAGGAACGATGTCGTTCTTGACTGCCAGGATTGTTGCCATAGCCTCAACGGCACCAGCGGCACCGAGCAGGTGACCAGTCATCGACTTCGTACTGCTGATGTTAAGCTTATAGGCAGCATCGCCAAACACGTCCTTGATGGCCTTAGCCTCAGAGATGTCACCCACGTGAGTAGATGTTCCGTGTACGTTGATGTAGTCGATGTCCTCGGGCTTCATACCAGCATCCTCCAGCGCATTCTTCATCACCAGCTTGGCACCCAGACCTTCAGGATGAGAAGCGGTGATGTGGTGAGCATCAGCGCTCATACCGGCACCAACCATCTCAGCATAAATCTTAGCACCACGAGCCTTAGCGTGCTCAAGTTCCTCAAGAATCAGACATCCTGCACCTTCGCCCATGATGAAACCATCGCGGCTGGCGCTGAACGGACGGCTGGCCTTCTCGGGCTCGTCGTTACGAGTCGAAAGGGCCTTCATGGCATTGAAACCACCTACACCCGTCTCGCAGATAGCAGCCTCAGCGCCACCGGCAACGATGGCATTGGCCTTGCCCAAGCGAATCAGGTTGAAGGCATCAGCCAGTGCATTCGATGAAGAAGCACAAGCAGAAGCGGTGATATAGTTGGGACCATGGAAGCCATACATAATAGAAATCTGACCAGCAGCGATGTCGGCAATCATCTTCGGAATGAAGAAGGGGTTGAACTTAGGACCATCCTCGCGATGAGCACCATAATAACCTACCTCGTCCTCGAAGGTCTTAATACCACCGATACCTACACCATAGACTACGCCAATGCGGTCCTTATCCTCTGCTTCCAAATCCATGCCACTGTCCTCGACAGCCTGCTTAGCAGCAATGATGGCCAACTGGGTATAGCGGTCCATCTTGCGAGCCTCCTTGCGGTCGATATAGGCATTGACATCGAGACCCTTTACCTCGCAGGCAAACTGGGTCTTGAATTTCGATGGGTCGAAAAGCGTAATGGGGGCAGCACCGCTCTTACCAGCCAACATAGCCTCCCAAGTCTCCTCGGGAGTATTGCCAAGTGGTGTAACGGCACCCATGCCTGTTACTACTACTCTCTTTAATTCCATAAATTAAGGGTATAATGAAAAAGGAAAAGTGAAAAATTTGCTACCGCACTTCAAATTGGTGAAGTTAAGGCGGCAGCAAATTCTTCACTCTTCACTTTTACCTTTTTACTTTATTTTGCGTTCTCTTCGATGTAAGCGATAGCGTCGCCAACAGTACCGATCTTCTCAGCCTTATCGTCGGGAATAGAGATACCGAACTCCTTCTCGAACTCCATGATGAGCTCAACGGTATCCAGTGAGTCAGCACCGAGGTCGTTTGTGAAGCTTGCCTCAGCCTTTACTTCTGCTTCATCTACACCGAGTTTGTCTACAATAATTGCCTTTACTTTGCTTTCAATTTCTGACATAATTTTCTTCTTTAAAATGTTAATAATTGATTTCTTTTTCTGAAAACTTCGCGACAGAGTGTCGCTTAGCGGGTGCAAAGTAACACATTTTTATTGACTTACGCAAATATTTTTAAGAAAAAAGCACTCTTTTTTGCACAATCACCCCCTACTTGTGCAGTTTTTTGTTCCAAAAAGTGCCCTTTTTACACTTTTATTCATCTTTTTTCTCACGTCGAAGCGGATAATTGTTGCGCAATTGCTCAAATTTTTCAGGGCATTCTTTAAGCATTTCCGTATCTTTCAGCGGATTATAAAGCTGAAGCGGATCGCCGGTATAAAGAAAGTCCGTTGGCAGCGATGGTGCTTTAATGACTCCCGGATGCTGTAAACCAAAATGGCTGCATAAAGCGTCGACAACCATATTGTCAGCATTGACCTTGCCATCGGCAGAGTAGCCAGCAATATGTGGAGTACCAATAAAGACCCGCTTGAGCAGTTGAAGGTTGAGTTGCGGTTCGTGTTCCCAGACGTCAATGACCGCATCGCGCACCCTACCCTCGTTCAGTGCCGTAAGAAGTGCGTCGTTGTCGACCACCTCACCACGACTGGTGTTTATTATATAAGGTACGCGAGAGAGGCGATGGAAGAAAGCGTCGTCTGCCATATGAATGGTAGCATATTCGCCATCGCGAGTCAAAGGTACGTGGAAGGTGATAACGTCCGACTCGCGTTCAATGACATCGAGCGAGACATAGCTGTTAGCCGTTGGCTTTGGGCTATTAGCTTCCTTTTGTTCCAAAGGCGGGTCGCATATCAGCACACGCATGCCCAGACGTTCAGCAACAGCCTCCACCTTCGAACCCACGTGGCCACAACCTACAATGCCTATTGTCGACTGCTGTAGAGAAAGGCCCTTTTCGCGTTCCAACAAAAGCAAGGAACACTCGAGGTATTGTGCCACAGAAGCAGCGTTACAACCAGGACAGTTAGTCCATCGAATGCCCGCCCGTTCCAGATAAGCTGTATCGATATGGTCAAAACCTATCGTCGCTGTAGCTACAAACTGCACCCGGCTCCCCTTAAGCAGTGTTTCATCGCATCGGGTACGGGTACGAACCACTAAAGCATCGGCATCTTTCACGTCGTCAGCATTAATCTCTGAACCCCGTAAAGGCACCACCTCGTCAGCCAATAATTCCAGCTTTTCGAGGATGTAAGGTATCTTATCGTCAACAACTATTTTCATCGCGGGGGCAAAATTACGAAATATTTCTTAATTCTTCGCGCTTAATTCATTTTTATTATGTATCTTTGCAAACAAAACATCATATCTATGACATTTACACAACAAGCAAATCAGATTTTTCAGCAGGCGATACGCGATTATCACCTGAAGGACCATGTAGATACTCTCATCAATAACCCTTATGAGACAGGCACCATCGAGCACAGCCTCTATTTGAAATGCTGGATAGATACTGTGCAATGGCACTTGGAGGACATCATTCGCGACCCTCACATCGACCCCGCAGAGGCATTGGGATTGAAGCGACGCATCGACCGCTCGAACCAGGACCGCACGGACCTAGTGGAAGAGATTGACTCTTACTTCCGTCAGGTGTATAGCGAAGTGAAGCCCCAGCCTGAGGCTCGTCTGAATACGGAAAGTCCCGCTTGGGCTGTAGACCGTCTGAGTATTCTCGCCCTGAAGATTTGGCACATGCAGGAACAGACGGAGCGTAAGGATGCCGATGCGGCCCATATCCAGAAGTGTCAGGCCAAGCTCGATGTGTTGAAGGAACAGCAAGTCGATCTCTCGACAGCTATCGATCAGTTGTTGGAGGACATCGAGGCAGGACGGAAATACATGAAGGTGTATCGCCAGATGAAGATGTATAACGACCCCGCTACCAATCCGATTCTTTACAAAAAATAACTAGTCTCTACTAGTATTACTAGTCGAACTAGGAAACTACCTATGAAGAAAGAGCATATTCTCGTCATTCGATTCTCTGCTTTAGGCGACGTTGCGATGGCTGTGCCTGTGATTTATTCGTTGGCCAAACAGCATCCCGACATCCGTATCACTGTGCTTAGCAGGAATATGGCCCGCCCATTGTTCGAAAATCTGGCCCCAAACGTTGGTTTTATGGGGGCAGACTTGAAAGGCGAATATCGAGGCATCAGAGGACTTAATGCCCTTTATCGAAGACTGACTGCCAAGCAGTTTACCGCTATTGCCGACCTTCATAGTGTGCTGCGCTCAGAATTCCTGCGTATGCGTTTTAATATGGCCAACTGCAGAGTGGCCCATATCAACAAGCATCGTAAGGGTCGTCGCAAACTGACGTCTGACGAAAACAGACAACTCTCCCAACAGCCGACCACCTTCCAGAACTATGTGGAAGTGTTCGAGCGTTTAGGCTATTCCATCAATATCCAGTTTACCAGCATTTTCCCTCCCGAAGGCGGCGACCTCAGTGTGTTGCCTGCTGCCATGAATGTCAAGAATGCTGACGAGCAATGGATTGGCATTGCCCCCTTTGCTGCCCACGAAGGAAAGATTTATCCCACCCCGCTGATGCATCAGGTGATTGCACAACTGACCCAGCAGCATCCAAAAGCCCGTCTTTTCCTCTTTGGACGTGGCGAGAAAGAAGACAAATTCTTTACGGAGTGGTGTCAGGAATTCCCCACCTGCACCTATGTCAGTCGTCACGTGGAGTCAATGAACGAAGAACTCGTTCTGATGAGTCACCTCGAGGTTATGCTTTCGATGGACTCTGCCAATATGCATCTGGCCTCGCTGACAGGCATTCCCGTCGTCAGCGTTTGGGGAGCCACTCATCCCTTGGCAGGCTTTATGGGATGGAATCAGTCGAAGGCTAATGCCATTCAGGCCGACCTCGACTGTCGCCCCTGCAGCATTTTCGGACAGAAACCTTGCAAACGCGGTGATTATGCCTGTCTGAATCAGATAAAACCAGAAACAATCGTTGAGAAAATAAACTCTCTATTACTAACTAAACAAAATGATTAAGCTTATGAAAAAGTACATTTGCGACACTTGTGGTTATGTGTATGACCCCGAAGTAGGCGATCCCGATAGCGGCATCGCTCCTGGTACAGCCTTTGAAGACATTCCTGAAGACTGGGTATGCCCCATCTGCGGAGTAGGTAAAGACGACTTCTCGGTAGAGGAGTAAGCCTTCAGAAATCAACAAATTAAGGTCGGAACGCACGTTTCCGACCTTCTTTTTTGAAATAATTCTTAATTCTTAATTCTTAATTCTTAATTTCTTCGTACCTTTGCACCCAGAAATAAACGTTTATTAGAAAAGATGTCATTAAAATGTGGTATTGTGGGACTGCCCAATGTGGGTAAGTCTACTTTGTTTAACTGCCTGTCGAGTGCTAAGGCTCAGGCAGCGAATTTTCCTTTCTGTACTATTGAGCCCAACGTAGGTGTAATTACCGTTCCTGACGAGCGTCTGACGAAGCTCGCAGAGTTGGTTCATCCTGGTCGCATCGTTCCAGCTACCTGCGAAATCGTCGATATTGCAGGTCTCGTGAAGGGTGCCTCGAAGGGTGAAGGATTAGGTAATAAGTTCTTGGGCAATATTCGCGAAACGGATGCCATTATCCATGTGTTGCGTTGTTTCGAAGACGATAACATCACTCACGTGGATGGTACTATCGACCCCATCCGCGACAAAGAGATTATCGATACAGAACTTCAGCTGAAGGACCTCGAGACCATCGAATCGCGTCTGGCCAAAACAGAAAAAGCTGCTGCTGCAGGTAATAAGGACGCCAAGATAGAAGTCGCAGTGCTGAAGGCCTACAAAGAAGTGCTGGAGCAAGGCAAGAACGCTCGTATCGTAGAGTTCGAAACGAAGGACGAGCTGGATTGTGCCCGCAACCTGTTCCTATTGACTGCAAAGCCTGTATTGTATGTTTGTAATGTGGGTGAAGCTGATGCGAAGACTGGTAACGATTTCACGAAGAAAGTAGAGGCACTGGCCAAGGAAGAAGGTGCAGAATCGATGGTGATTGCTGCCAAAACAGAAGAGGATATTGCAGAGCTCGAAAGCTACGAGGACAAGCAGCTGTTCCTGGAGGAGCTGGGCTTGGAGGAAAGTGGTGTCAATCGCCTCATCAAGAAGGCCTATGCCCTGCTAAACCTTGAAACCTTCATCACCGCTGGTGAGATGGAAGTCAAGGCCTGGACCTATAAGAAAGGCTGGAAGGCTCCTCAGTGTGCTGGTGTCATTCATACTGACTTCGAAAAGGGCTTCATCCGCGCTGAGGTCATCAAGTACGACGACTATATCCAATATGGCTCTGAGGCTGCTGTTCGCGAGGCAGGCAAGATGGGCATCGAGGGCAAGGAATATGTCGTTCAGGATGGCGACATCATGCACTTCAGGTTTAATGTTTAGTTTTGTAGGTTAGAGTAGGTATAGTAGGTTAGAGTAGGTTATGGTAGGTATAGTAGGGATGTTAGGGATGTTAGGATTTATTCATTGGAATCCGAATATCGGTTTTGGTCCGTTCCGCTGGTATGGATTGTGCTGGATTACTGGCCTTGCGTTGGCTTTCTTCGTTGTCAAGCGCCTCTATAAGGAGCAGAAAATCAAGGACGAACTCTTCGATCCATTGTTTGTCTATTGCTTCATTGGCATTCTGTTGGGAGCCCGCTTGGGGCATTGCATCTTCTACGAGCCTGACTATTTCCTGACATCCTTCAAGGGTTGGATAGAGATGATTATTCCTATCCGCTTTTTAGAAGAAGGCGGATGGAAATTCATTGGCTATCAAGGACTTGCGTCACATGGTGGTACGCTGGGACTGATTATCGCCCTATGGCTCTATGTCAAGAGCACCAAGCTGAGCATCTGGCGCGTATTGGACAATATCGCCATTGCCACAGGAACGACAGCCTGCTTCATCCGTTTGGGCAACCTGATGAATTCTGAGATTATTGGTAAGGTGACGGATGTTCCCTGGGCCTTTATCTTTGAGAAGGTCGACATGATGCCTCGTCACCCAGGACAGCTTTATGAAGCTATTGCCTACGCCATCCTGTTCTTTATTATGTGGGCGCTGCACAAACGGATGCCTGAGAAGATTGGTACAGGCTGGTATTTTGGTTTCTGCCTGTTCTATATCTTTACGTTCCGCTTCTTCATCGAGTACACCAAAGAGCTTCAGGAAGCCTTCGAAGCCTCTCTCCCACTCGACATGGGACAGATACTCTCGATTCCTTTCATCCTCGTTGGCGCATATTGCATGTTTAGAGCAAAGAAGTAAAATATTCCCAACGTGGGACTGAAATGTTCCCAGGCTGGGAATAAAACGTTCCCAACGTGGGAATAAATCGTCTGCTTCCTGTAAACTATTTCCCGCTTACTATCTTCTTGATGTCGTTAAGCTTGTTGAGGGCTTCGAGGGGTGTGAGGTTGTTGACGTCGAGGCCAAGGATTTCGTCGCGCACCTGACAAAGAACCGGGTCGTCCAATTGGAAGAACGAGAGCTGCATACCCTCGCGAGAAGCAGCGATTTCTGCTGTGGGCTTGCCCACTGTTCCTACAGAGGCATTATCAGCCTCCAACTGCTTCAGAATGACGTTGGCACGCTTGACGATGCTCTTGGGCATACCTGATATCTCTGCCACATGGATACCAAACGAGTGCTCAGAACCTCCTCGTTCCAGTTTTCTGAGGAAGATGACCTTGCCTTCCACCTCCTTCACTGAGACGTTGTAGTTCTTGATGCGTGAGAAGTTTTTCTCCATCTCGTTCAGCTCATGGTAGTGCGTAGCAAATAGCGTGCGGGCCTGAGCCTTAGGATGTTCGTGCAGATATTCAACGATGGCCCAAGCAATGGAGATACCATCATAAGTACTGGTTCCTCGACCCAGCTCGTCGAAGAGCACCAATGAACGAGGCGTCACATTGTTCAATATGTTTGCTGCCTCCGTCATTTCCACCATAAAGGTCGATTCGCCCAGGGAAATGTTGTCTGAGGCCCCTACCCTCGTGAAAATCTTGTCTACCAAACCAATCTGAGCACTCTCTGCTGGCACAAAACTACCTATCTGGGCCAGCAGCACGATGAGTGCTGTCTGACGCAACAGGGCCGATTTACCAGCCATATTGGGACCAGTGATGATGATAATCTGCTGGCGCTCGCTGTCCAAAAGGATGTCGTTGGGCACGTAATGCTCACCAATGGGCAACTGCGTCTCAATAACAGGATGGCGACCCTGCTTGATATCGATTACATCCGATGGGGAAACGATGGGGCGCACGTAATGGTTCTCTTCTGCTGTCTTTGCTGCAGAGAGCAAACAATCGAGATGAGCCAATACGTTGGCATTAATCTGAATCTGCGGAATAAACTCCTGCAGGGCCAATACGAGGTCGTTGAAGAGTTGGGCTTCCAGCGAGAGAATCTTATCCTCAGCACCCAGAATCTTCTCTTCGTACTCCTTCAGTTCCTGCGTGATATAACGCTCAGCCTGAGCCAATGTCTGCTTGCGGACCCACTCCTGAGGCACCTTGTCCTTATAGGCGTTACGAACCTCCAGATAATAGCCAAACACGTTGTTATAGCCCACTTTCAACGAGGTGATTCCCGTCTCCTGGGCTTCGCGTTCCTGAATCTGCAACAAGTAGTCCTTGCCTGAATAAGCGATATGGCGCAACTCGTCGAGTTCGTCGTTCACCCCATTGCGAATGACGCCACCTTTGGCAACAAGCTGAGGGGGATCGTTCTGTATCTCGCGTTCAATCCTGTCGCGAATCGACTCGCAGAGATTCAACTGCTCCCCTACCCTTTTCAGCACATCGTTGTTGGCATAGAGACACGCTGTCTTGATGGGTTGGATAGCCTGCAGGGCCATCTTCAGCTGCACGACCTCACGAGGCGACACACGTCCCACAGCGACCTTCGAGATGATGCGCTCCAAGTCGCCCATGCGGTGCAACTGGTCGTCAATGCATTGGCGGAAGTCTGGTTCGCGATAGTAATATTCCACGATGTCCAGACGTTCGTTGATGGGCTTCTCGTCCTTGAGTGGGAAGACGAGCCAACGACGCAACAAGCGGCCTCCCATAGGCGTCACAGTATGGTCGATGACATCCAACAGCGACTTACCATCGTCCTGCATTGGGGCAATGAGTTCCAAAGAACGGATGGTGAACTTATCGAGACGCACATAACGTTCCTCCTCGATGCGCGAAATACTTGTAATATGGGCTATCTGCGTGTGAAGCGTCTGCTCCAGGTACTGCAGAATAGCACCAGCAGCAATGACGCCACTCTTCAGATGGTCGATGCCAAAGCCCTTCAGCGACTTCACGTTGAAGTGTTTATAAAGTTTTTGATGGGCCGTCTGCTCCGTAAACACCCAGTCGTCGAGTTCAAACGTAACGAGACGATTGCCAAAGTAGCGCTCGAAGTCGTGCTTGCGCCCCCTGTCGTATAGCACCTCCTTGGGTTGGAAGTTGCCAATCAGTTTCTCTACATAGTCGTAGGTGCCCTCGCCCGTCAGAAACTCACCCGTCGAGATGTCGAGGAAGGCAACGCCACACGCTGATTTACCAAAATGCACAGCTGCCAGGAAATTGTTCTCCTTATAGTTCAGCACGGTGTCCTGCATCGCCACACCAGGCGTCACCAGTTCCGTGATGCCTCGCTTGACGAGCTTCTTCGTCAGCTTGGGGTCTTCCAACTGATCGCAGATGGCCACACGCTTGCCTGCTCTGATAAGTTTGGGCAAATAGGTATCCAACGCATGATGAGGAAATCCGGCCATCTCGTCGCCCTTATTATAGCCATTGTTGCGATGCGTCAGCGTGATGCCCAGAATGCGCGAGGCAATGATGGCATCTTCGCAGTAGGTCTCGTAAAAGTCACCACAGCGAAACAGCAACAAGGCTTCAGGGTATTTCGCCTTGAAGTCGAAGAATTGCTTCATCATCGGGGTCAGTTCACCATCTTTCTTTGCCATCGTTTACGATTTTGCTTGCAAAGATAATCATTTTTTTGGAATTATCCGTCACTTTCATGAAGATTTATTTTGTGTTGTGCTCACTTATTCGTAACTTTGCAATCAGTATGTAACTAAAAACGAAACCGCTTATGAAACTGTATCGACTATCCATGATGATTGTGGCGCTGTTCGTGCTTTCAATCGTAACATGTTTTGCCCAGGGTCCCAACAATTCGGGCGAGTATTACAAGGCCGCTGACGGCAAGAAAGGCGCAGAGCTGAAAACGGCACTATGTAAAATTATCTATGACCGCAACGAAGGTGGAGACCTGAACACCGCCTACAAAGCACTATGGACCCACTTCCAGACGACAGACAAGAAAGAGAACGGCAAGGTGTGGGACATGTATTCGAACAAACGCGACTTTGAATTTGTTACGGATCAGGACAAAGGCAGCGGAGGCACTACCGAGGGCGAATACTACAATCGTGAACACTCTTGGCCCAATAGTTGGTTTGGTGCCAAAGTGATGCCTATGTACACCGACCTGCACCACATGTACCCTACGGACAAGCTGGTCAATAACAAACGCGCCAATAATCCCTTTGGCGAGACGAATGGCGAAACCTTCAAGTCTGCCAACGATTTCAGCAAGTTGGGCAAATGTACCTATCCAGGCTATGAAGGTACCGTTTTCGAGCCTAACGACCTTTATAAGGGCGACTTTGCCCGCACCTACTTCTACATGGTGACATGCTATGAAGAAAAGATACCCGACTGGTATACCAACTATGCAGAATCGCAACCCACCCTCGATGGTAAGACCTATCCGGGATTATCCTCTTGGCAGTTAGAGATGCTGCTGAAGTGGGCCAAGAACGACCCCGTGAGCGATAAGGAGACGAACAGAAACAATGCCGTCTGGGACATTCAGAACAATCGCAATCCGTTTATCGACTATCCGGAGTTAGAGCGCTTCATCTGGGGCGACCTGAAGGATGTCGCTTTCAGCTACGACCACTACTCCACTTCGGGCATTATCAATCTCGATTCCGACAGCGAAAACAACGAGCCAGAAGCCGTTTATACGCCTGACGGACGACGCTTGCAGCAGATGCAACGGGGCCTCAACATTGTGAAGACGAAGAGTCGCAGAACCATCAAGGTCGTGATTAAGTGAGAATAAAGCAGAGCTTTAACTCATGCTTTATCGAGCGTGAACGAGCTCGAGCTTTAGCTCAAGTAATAAAAAAGTAGATTTTCTGTTTGGTAATCTGAAAGATTAATCGTACCTTTGCAGACTTAAAGGGTAAAAACAAAAGTAAAAAAAATATGGAATACAACTTTAGAGACATTGAACAGAAATGGCAGAAGCGCTGGGTAGAGAATGGTACCTATCGCGTAGTGGAGGATACTAACAAGAAGAAGTTCTACGTGCTGAACATGTTCCCCTACCCTTCTGGGGCTGGTTTGCACGTGGGTCATCCGTTGGGATATATTGCCTCAGACATCTATGCCCGCTACAAGCGTCAGCAGGGCTTCAACGTACTGAACCCCATGGGCTACGACGCCTATGGTCTGCCCGCGGAGCAGTATGCCATCCAGACGGGTCAGCATCCTGAGAAGACAACCTTCGAGAACATCGACCGCTATCGCTCACAGTTGGATAAGATTGGTTTCTGCTTCGACTGGGATCGTGAGGTTCGTACCTGCGACCCCATCTACTACAAGTGGACACAGTGGGCCTTCCAGCGCATGTTCAAGAGCTACTACAGCCTCTCGTCGCAGAAGGCTCAGCCCACCATCAAGCTGATTGAGCATTTTGAGTTGATGGGTACTGAGGGTTGCGGTGCACTTGGTACTGAGGAACTGCACTTTACAGCCTCTGACTGGGCTGGCTTCTCAGAGAAGAAGAAGCAGGAGGTGCTGATGAACTATCGAATCGCCTATCTCGCTGATACGATGGTGAACTGGTGTCCCAAGCTGGGAACCGTTTTGGCAAACGACGAGGTCGTTGATGGCGTCTCGGTTCGTGGTGGTTATCCTGTAGTTCAGAAGAAGATGCGCCAGTGGTGTCTGCGTGTCAGCGCTTATGCTCAGCGTCTGCTCGATGGTCTCGAGGAGATTGACTGGACAGACTCATTGAAGGAAACCCAGCGCAACTGGATTGGACGCTCGGAGGGTACTGAGGTAGAGTTCAACGTAGCTGACTCTGACAAGCACTTCACCATTTTCACCACGCGTGCTGATACGATGTTTGGTGTAACGTTTATGGTGCTGGCTCCTGAGTCAGAGCTCGTTGCTGAATTGACCACTCCAGAGCAGAAGGAAGAAGTCGAAAAGTACCTCGACTATGTGAAGAAACGTACAGAGCGCGACCGTCAGATGGACCACAAGGTAACTGGCGTATTCTCTGGTTCTTATGCTATCAATCCATTCAATGACAAGAAGATTCCCATCTGGATTGCGGAATACGTATTGGCTGGTTATGGTACTGGTGCCATTATGGCTGTGCCAGCTCACGACTCTCGTGACTATGCCTTCGCCAAGCACTTCAACCTGCCCATCATTCCACTGATTGAGGGTGCTGACGTCAGTGAAGAGAGCTATGATGCCAAAGAGGGTATCATGTGCAACTCTTCGAGCGCTAAGTTCAGCCTCAACGGACTGACTGTCAAAGAAGCTATCGCTGCTACGAAGAAATTCGTCACAGAGCAGGGCCTTGGACGCGTAAAGGTAAACTATCGTCTGCGCGATGCTATCTTCTCTCGTCAGCGCTATTGGGGCGAGCCGTTCCCTGTGTATTACAAGGACGATATGCCTTATATGATTCCTAAGGAGTGCTTGCCTCTAGAATTGCCTGAAATCGACGAATACAAGCCCACAGAAACTGGTGAGCCCCCATTGGGACGTGCCAAGAAATGGGCTTGGGATACGAAGACGGACAAGGTGGTAGATAAGTCGCTCATCGACAATAAGAGCGTGTTCCCCTTGGAGCTGAACACCATGCCAGGTTTCGCTGGCTCATCAGCCTACTATCTGCGCTATATGGACCCCAAGAACGAGAAGGCGCTTGTCAGTCGTGATGCTGACGAATACTGGCGCAATGTAGACCTCTATGTTGGAGGTACTGAGCATGCTACGGGTCACCTGATCTATTCGCGTTTCTGGAACAAGTTCCTCTATGACTCAGGCTATTCCTGCGAGGATGAGCCCTTCAAGAAGCTCGTCAATCAGGGTATGATTCAGGGTCGCTCGAACTTCGTTTATCGTATCGAGAACGAGGGTGCTGACAAGGGTAAGTTCGTCAGCTTTGGACTGAAAGACAAGTACACCACAACGCCTATCCACGTCGACGTCAATATCGTTTCTGCTGATGTGCTCGATGTTGAGGCCTTCAAGGCTTGGCGCCCAGAGTATAACAACGCAGAGTTTATCCTCGAGGATGGCAAGTACGTTTGTGGTTGGGCAGTAGAGAAGATGTCGAAATCGATGTTCAACGTGGTGAATCCGGATATGATCGTCGAGAAGTATGGTGCTGACACCCTGCGTCTCTACGAGATGTTCCTGGGTCCTGTGGAGCAGTCGAAGCCTTGGGATACCAATGGTATCGATGGCTGCCACCGCTTCCTGAAGAAATTCTGGGCACTGTTCTATGGCAATAGTCGAGAGAACCCTGAAGGCAAACTCTTGATTGACTACAAACAGCCTACGAAAGAGGCTCTGAAGAGCGTCCACAAGCTCATCAAGAAGGTGACGCAGGACATTGAGGTATTCTCGTACAATACCTCTATCTCAGCCTTTATGATTTGTGTCAATGAACTGGCTCAACAGAAATGCAAGAATCGAGACGTCCTTCGCATACTGGTCACCCTTATCGCTCCGTTTGCTCCTCATATCGCTGAAGAGCTGTGGGAAGCGCTGGGCGAGCAGGGTAGTGTCTGCGATGCCAAGTGGCCTGAATGGAACGAAGAATACCTCGTTGAAAACAGCGTCAAACTGGGTGTTGCCTTCAATGGTAAGACCCGTTTCGATATGGAGTTCCCCGCTGATGCAGACAATGCTACCATCGAGGCTGCTGTGAAGGCTGACGAGCGCTCTGCGAAGTATATCGAGGGAGAAATCTTGAAGGTTATCATCGTCCCTAAGCGTATGGTGAACATCGTGTTTAAGAAGTAAATGACGCTGAATCACAAAAACATTCTTAACGAGACCAGGGACTATTTCTTTATAGCCCTTGGCCTTGCTATATACACCATCGCCTTTACCGTTTTCCTGATGCCCTACCAAATTGTTGCTGGAGGTGTGACGGGTCTATCGGCTATCATCTACTACGCCACAGGATTCCATTTGGAAAACACCTATATCATCATCAATGGCGTCTTGCTGATTGTAGCTCTGAAAATATTGGGTTGGAAATTCCTGATGAAAACAATCTTTGCCATCTTTACGCTTTACTTCATGCTGAAGTTTGCCCAGGAAATCATTCCCAAACAGGAGAATGGACTGCCTTTTAAACTGATGGGCGAGGGTCAGGACTTTATGTCGATGATTATTGGTTGCGTACTGACAGGTATTGCATTAGCTACAGTCTTCATGAACAATGGTTCGACAGGCGGTACTGACGTAATTGCTGCCTCTGTGAATAAGTTCCATCCCAATGTTTCGCTGGGTAATGTGCTGATTGCTGCCGACTTCTGCATCATTGGTTCCTGTATGTTCTTCCCACAGTTTGGTACCTATCTGGAACGTGCCCATAAGGTGATGTTCGGCTTCTGTGTGATGGCTATGGAGAACTATACGCTCGACTACGTCATGAATGCCCGCAGACAGTCTGTGCAGTTTATGATTTTCTCCCAGAAATGGCAAGAGATAGCCAATGCCATTGGCACTCAGATGAATCATGGCGTTACCATTCTCGATGGACACGGATGGTATACAGGCCAAAAGAGCAAGGTGCTGTGTATTCTGGCCAAAAAGAACGAAAGCATTTATATTTTCCGTCTCATCAAGATGATCGACCCCAATGCTTTTGTCTCACAATCGAGCGTTATTGGTGTCTATGGTGAAGGCTTCGACGAGATGAGAGTGAAAATCAAGGAACCTAATAAACCTACGTTACCTAACAACCCTACTACATCATGAAGATAGTTTTTGCCACGAATAATGAACATAAGCTTTCAGAGATTCGCGCCATTCTGGGCGATGCGTTTGAAGTAGTATCCTTAGCGGATATAGGCTGTTATGAGGATATCCCTGAAACAGGCCAGACGCTGGAAGAAAATGCTCTGATGAAGGCTGAATACATCTACGACAAATACCACCTCTCATGCTTTGCTGATGATACAGGCCTGGAGGTCGAAGCCCTGAATGGTGCACCAGGCGTCTATAGCGCCCGTTATGCCAGTATGGCCACTGTGCCCGCTGGAGAACCAGCGGGTGTAAGCCACGACTCTGAGGCCAATATGGCCCGCCTGTTGCGTGAATTAGCAAATAATAACAATCGCAAGGCCCGCTTTCGCACAGTCATTGCCCTTATAGAAAAGAAAGACGTGTGTCCCTGTGGCTGTACCAGCATCAAAGTAGTCCACAAGTTCGAAGGTATTGTCGATGGCGAAATCACTCGCGAGAAGAGTGGGGCAGAGGGCTTTGGCTACGACCCCATTTTCCGTCCTGAAGGATACGACAAGACGTTTGCTGAGTTAGGTGCTGACATCAAGAACCAAATCAGCCATCGTGCTCGCGCCACACAGAAATTAGCTGAATACTTAAAGACTATTTGTTTATGAAAAAGGTCGTCATCCTGTTGTTGTTTGTTATCTGTTGGCAATTATCTTCTGCGCAGATTGGCACGTGGCACAATCATCTGGCATACTATGATATCCAGCAAATACAGGCTGCTGGAGACGACATCTTTGTACTGGCTTCTAACGGGCTCTATCAGTATAACAAAAACGACCAGTCTATCGTCACTTACGACAGGGTGAACGGTCTGACGGACACTAATATTACTCACATAGCTTGGTGTGCGAAAGCCAAACGACTCGTCGCTGTCTACAAGAACTCAAACATCGACCTGATTGAGACCAACGGCAACATTATTAATATCAGCGACCTTTATACGAAGGTGATGACTGGCGACAAGACGATAAGCAGCATTCGCATCGACGGCATCTATGCTTATCTGGTCTGTGGTTTTGGTATCGTAAAGGTCAATGTGCAGCGTGCTGAGATTGCTGAGAGCTATACGCCCAACCATCCTGATTATCCTACTACGCTGCCTGAAGAGGACAATAGCGACTACGACAAATACTACGAAACTGTCAGCAAATTACAGCCTGGTGGACCCAAGCATAATGCCTTTGGTTTTATGCGTTTCATCAATGGTAAACTTTACACCTGCGGAGGCAGTTATGCTGCACCAGCAACCATTCAGGTGTGGGATGGTACTAACTGGCTGTTATATCAGGACTCGAACATCAGTAGTACGACAGGTGTAGCCTTCCAAGGAGCGCTTTGCTTGGACGTACAACAAACCACACAAGGCGACCATGTCTTTGTGGGAGCAGGAAACGGACTGTATGAATATTTGAATGGAAACTTCGTGAAATACTACGATAAAGGTAATAGTCCTATCGAGCCTTTTGACGGAGTGAATAGGGAATACCAATTGGTTACAGGCACTAAATTTGACCAGGAAGGAACGCTTTGGGCTCTAAACAGTTCTGCACCAACTACCGCACTGTTCAAATATGCCAACGGGGTGTTTACGAAGTTGAATCATTCAGAACTGATGAAGCTGAATCGTGGTGCCATTAAGAACAGGAGTAATGGCGAGTTAGGTAGTATGATGATTGACAGCCAAGGAACGATGTGGTTTACCAACAACAACTGGGTATTGCCTGCATTGTACCAGTATAATATGCAGACAGATGCCATCAAAGCCTACGAGGTATTCATCAATCAGGACGATACTCCCACCAGTCTTCACCAAGGTGTACGATGTGTGGTTGAAGACCTGAACAAAAACATCTGGATAGGTACCGATATGGGACCTTTTATGCTGGAAAGAAATGAAATCAATCAGGATGGTTCCACGTTTACCCAAGTAAAGGTGCCTCGCAATGATGGTACCAACTATGCTGACTATCTGCTTGCAGGAATTGACATCAGCAGCATAGCCATTGACGGAGCAGGGCGCAAATGGTTTGCCACCAATGGTAATGGTGTCTATCTGATCAGTGCAGACAACCTTACGCAATTACAGCACTTTACTGTCGATAATAGCCCACTACTTTCCAATACGGTGCTGTCTGTAGCAATGAATCAATCCTCGGGCGAGGTATTCTTCGGTACTGAAAACGGACTCTGCTCGTATATCAGCGACGCTACAGAAACCAATTCCGAAATGAGCAGTGACAACGTTTGGGCCTATCCAAATCCTGTCGATCCTGGCTATACCGGACTCATAACGATTACTGGTTTAACCTATGATGCTGACGTTAAAATAGTGTCTTCGAATGGTGCTTTAGTAGCTCAAGGCAGAAGCAATGGAGGTACGTTTACGTGGGATGGTCACGACCAAAAGGGTAGGAGAGTGGCCAGTGGCGTCTATATGGTAGTGACAGCAACAAAAAGCGGTGAAAAGGGTACTGTATGCAAAATAGCTATCGTCAACTGATTAAACAGCATTGGAGCATTGCCATCATTCTTGTTCTAACGCCTATTTTGCTGTGTGCCGTCTTACCTATTTTGCCTACACATGATGATTGGGCAGGAACTACAAAACCTGATTTCAATCCCTTCTTTATCAAGGAACATTTCTTCTTCTACGGGTATCATTGGCGACCATTTGACACGTGGATAGGATATATCGTAGGACGTAATCCGCAAGTGTTATGGCCTACTTTTAATCATGTGTTGGTAGTCATAGGCCACCTGTTCTGTTCGTTGGCTGTCTATCGCTTATTAACGATGCTTGACTTCAAACAGTCAGCCAAGAATATTTCCACTTTATGCTTTTTCCTGTCTCCTGCTACAATGGCTACTGTATCAGCTATAGACAGCCAGAATCAAGTCTATGCACTTACCTGTGGTATCATAGCTTTTTTGTTATATTGTAAGCTGAAAAAAGGAAAATACATCGTCTGGATCAGCTTGATTTTCCTGGCTACGCTCTTCAAGGAAAACGGATTGATGTGGGCTTGGATATGTCCTATTCTTGCTTATGGTTTTGACTTGATAGAAGCGAAGACGTTAAAAAAGAATTTGCTGGTAGGCACAGCCATTATGGGTGCTTATGCTTTGGCCATTCTGTTGCTTCCAAAAGACATCACTATCCATCCAGAATACGTGCCTGAAGACTTCAAAATTGTCAAGAACGTCATCAAATTCTTTTTCACGTCATTCATCACTGTAGACTATATTTATCTGCTTCATCAGCCCAGTAGGAATCTGTTGTTGGCAGCTATTTCCTTCCTACTGACAGCACCTTTCCTTTATTTCATTTTCTTACGAAATATCAAAAAGTTTTCGAACAAAAAAATGGTCTGTACCTTCGTTTGTCTGCTGATAGCTGTAGCTCCACATTTAGGCACTGTCTTCAGCATGATGCACACTTATGCAGGATTGGCTATGATAGCTATCATCATTGCTTTTTCTATCAGTCAGGTGGACCACCTGAAACCTGTTGTCGTTGCCTTCGTCTTATGGATTATTGCTGCTGTGCTTATCGATATTCATCTGATTGACGCATCAGTAAAATCAGGCCTTATAGGAAAGAATATGGCAAAGGACGCTATCCAGAAAACGGGTTCTCCCGTTGATAATGTTTATGTCATTATCATTGAAGACGACTATCCGAAACTTTCTTCCTTCTGTGTCATTCCCAACGAAGCTTTCGGATGGGGACTTGCTGCACAATATGAAACGAATTACCAATGGCCCAAAGTCATTGAGGATACGACGATAGAACGTTCTGCTGATGCCTTCAGAATTGCGAAGGAGTTAGGATTGGAAACACTGAATAAACAACAACATGATTGTGTGTGGGTAGTTGATCATGAGCATATTGACGTCATTAAAAGATAAGATAGGTCTGTTTACAGATAAGACTTTCATGAAGTTTGTCATGGTGGGTGTCATTAATACCATCGTGGGTACTACTATCATGTTTGTATTCTACAATGTCTTCCACCTGAGTTATTGGATTTCTTCTGCATCGAATTACTTCTTTGGAAGCATTTGCAGCTACTTTCTTAATAAGCATTTTACCTTCCAGTATCACGAACGAGGATGGGCTTCTCTGTTCCGTTTCACCATCAATATTGTTTGCTGCTATCTGTTAGCATACGGAATAGCAAAACCATTGATGAAATGGATTCTCATAGATTTTAATAAAACCATTCAGGAGAATGTGTCGATGCTGCTGGGTATGTGTCTTTTCATTGTATTCAACTATCTGGGCCAGCGATTCTTTGCCTTTAAGTCCAAATAACTATTGCAGACCAAAGCACAAACGTATCATTTTTACATGACAGCGTTCCAATAATTTCGCTATCAAGACAGGCATGAACAATCCTGCCAAAAGGTTGATAGCATAAAACAGATAGAAGAACTCTTCGTAATAGAATACGTTTTTCCATAATATCAGTTCTACGAATGTCTGAAAGGGTAGGGACATCAGGTAGATCTGGAAGATGTATTCCCTAAAGCTGGAAAATAGATTGGGCAAATATTGGGCTATTTTCAAGCATAAAGAACACATCATCATAATGCCTACGATAGACGTCAGTAAATCAATAGAATAGTAATAACTGACAACGTATAGCAATATGAGAATAAGTAAAGCTCCCGTACTCTTTATGTAGTTGTACAACTCATATCTGAAAAACAATATACCAAAGAAGAAATAAACCAGATAATGCTGTATATCCAATACATAAAATACATTATAAGGGCTGTCAAGATTGGAATCAATAAAGTATATGGCACTACAAAAAAGGAAGAAACACGCCATTCTGTACTTATTGTCACATAAATAACAGAACAGCGGATACATGAGCATAAACATCATCAGGACAGCCAAAAACCATAATGGCTGTGATGGATAACCTCGAAAATAGACGAATGACTGCAGAAAATAACTCAAAGACAACTCTGTCGGAGTCTTCGCAAATTCATTAAAAACAACCTTCAAAACATAGTAGACAATAACAAAGAAAAAGAATGGTATCATGATACGCTGGAACTTATCTTTGTATAACGCCTTTGTCGATATGTTTTTTCGTATTCTGCTTAGATAAAGCAAGCCACCAGATATAAAGATAAACAGCGGCATTCTGATAGGATGAAACGGGAAGGCAACAGCACTGCAAAACGAATGGTTTGTACCTGTCGACATATCTACCAGTTGAACATGAACCATGACAACCAGCAATATGTTAAGGCCCCTCAAAACAGCTAACCACTCAATACGTTGCTTCATGCTTTATCAGCTCAACTCAAGCATTCTTTCTATGGGTTTTACAGCATCTTTGGCAATCTCTGCATCAATCTCAACGGAAGGCCATTCGTACTTCAGACAATTATATATCTTCAGCAACGTATTCATCTTCATATATTGGCACTCATTACAGCTGCATTCCAGACCGCTCTCGCTGATTTCCGGAGGTACGGGGATAAACTGTTTATCAGGACACGAACGCTGCATCTCGTGCAAAATACCGGCCTCTGTGGCGACGATATACTGTTTAGCACGGTTTTGCCGTGCGTATTTCAACATATCTGCCGTACTTCCCTTGACATCAGCCAACGCCAATACAGGACCTTTACACTCCAAATGAGCCATTACAATAGCCTCAGGATACTGCTTTTTCAGTTCAGCGATTTTTGAAACTGAGAAGCGCTCATGTACATGACAGCCTCCATTCCAAAGCAGCATCTCTCTACCTGTCACCTCATTGATATAATTACCCAGGTTATAGTCTGGACCAAAGATAAGCTTCGCATCCTTTGGCAACTGATCGACTACTTTCTTGGCATTACCACTGGTCACTACCACATCAGTCAAAGCCTTCACAGCAGCAGTCGTATTGACATACGAGATGACTTGATATCCAGGATGTTCTTCCTTGTATTTCTTCAAGTCTTCAGCCTTACAAGAGTCAGCCAACGAACAACCAGCATTCAAATCAGGACAAAGCACAGTTTTGTCTGGTGACAACAGCTTGCAGGTTTCTGCCATAAAGTGTACACCACACATCACCATCATCTTTGCATTTGTCTCTGCTGCCTTACGGGCCAAAGCCAATGAGTCGCCTACAAAGTCAGCAATATCCTGTATATCGCCAATGGTATAGTAGTGTGCCAGAATGATAGCATCCTTTTCCTGACACATACGACGTATTTCGGCTTTCAGATTAGTACCTTCTTTTACGGGTTCATCAATAAAACCTTGTTCTTTCCAACTCTTTTTCAACTTCATATTATTATCTTATTTTTTATTTTTTTCTTTTTAAAAAAGAGAATGAAATGGATGATGTGACGTTAATAAGTGCATAACTTTTTCAGCTTTTTCTTGTTTTATAGTTTATCCACTCTTTATACGACGTTATTCACATCGGCTGTGAATTGTTACTCTCTGATTATTAATCTGATAAGTAGTTTATCCACAATTCTCTATTTTGGTGCAAAATTAATAAGTTTATATCTTTTTTCCTAAAAAAACGGTGGAAAACTTACAGAAAAGCTTGTTATTTATGATTTTTATCCCTTGGTAGAGTAGGGGACATAGGGATATTGTTCATTAATTAATCAATTATTAACAGGGTTATCAACATAGTTATCAACACTTTTTTGTACCTTTGCAGTCGTATATGAGAAAGGTTCGTACTATAGAGATGAAACGACTCACGATTGACGAATATCGCGAGGCTGAGAAACTGACATTAATAGTGGTGTTAGACGACGTGCGCTCGATGTATAATATAGGAAGCGTATTTCGTACGAGCGATGCTTTCCGAGTGGAGGCAGTATATCTTTGTGGCATCTGTCAGACGCCTCCATCGACGGAAATCCACAAAACAGCCCTTGGCGCAGAGGAAAGTGTCAGCTGGCGTTACTTTAAGACGGCATTAGAAGCAGTCGATGAACTGAAAAAAGCGGGCTATACGGTGCTTTCTGTCGAACAGGTGGAACATAGTACCAAACTACAGACTTTCGTGCCTCAACGGGGCCAGAAATACGCCGTAGTGCTTGGTAATGAAGTGAAAGGCGTCCACCAGGAAGTAGTAGACGCCTCAGATGGCTGTTTAGAGATACCTCAGTTGGGCACCAAACATTCTATGAATGTCTCAGTAACCGCTGGCATTATTATCTATAAGTTCGCAGAGTCATTAATACTTACTTCATTATAACCTTTTTCGTTGTTCCATCACTCATCTTGATGATGTTCAGACCTCGCCGAGGTATAGTTGTTTGCTTGCCATCGAGAGAATAATAACACTTTTCTGTTATTTCGTTACTCTTTACGCTCTTTATTCTTGTCGGCTTGGGGTCTTCATCGGTCAAAGCAACAATACTTCCAAAATTATTCCATGACACTGCATTTCTATATGTTTCTAAAGAAGCTGCTGGCACATGAAGTGTAGCATGTTTTAAATTGGAACCTGAAAAAGAGGACCAATGACATTGTGGAACTTGTTCAGCGTAGGAATAAAAATTTGCGAGACTAGAACACAATCTGAATGCTTGTTCTTCGATGCTCGTAACACTATTTCCGAGGACGATAGAGGATAAGTTTGAGCATTCCTCAAAGGATTCGGAGGCGATAGTGGTGACACTATTGGGGATGATGACCGATTTTAAACTGGTACACCTCATAAAGGCCCCATATTTGATGCTCTCCACACCATTACCGATAGTAATAGATGATAGTTTTGTGCAGAGTAGGAACGTTAATCTCTCGATGTTCTTTACACTATTACCAATGATTATAGAGGAAAGGTTGTCGCATTCTCTGAATGCTTCTTCCCCTATGCTGGTCACACTATTTGGAATAATAACAGAGGTTAGGCTTGAGCATTTCTCGAAGGCACATTTCCCTATACTCTCCACATAATCTCCAATGATGACTGAGGATAAGTTTGAACAGCCTGTGAAAGCCGTGTATTCAATACTCGTCACACTATTCGGGATAGTAATAGAAGTAAGACCTGTACACCAGCCGAAAGCATAGTGCCCGATAGTTGTCACACTATTCGGAATGGTTGAATTCTGGCATCCCAATATAAGTGTGTTTTTAGCCGTTTGAATAATTGCATTACAATTCTCGCGAGAGTCGAATATGGGATTTCCTTCTGCCACCTCAATAGAGGTTAGATTAGTGCAACGAGAAAAAGCACTGTCTCCAATACCCTTCACACCAATTGGAATGGTAATTGATGTTAGGCCTGTACAACCCATAAAAGCTTCGCCTCCAATGCTCGTCACACTATTGGGAATTGTGATGCCCGTTAATTTGGTGCAATCTTTGAATGCGTATGATGCAATGCTTGTCACACTATAAAAATGACCATAATAAACGATGGTTTCAGGTATGTTGACATTTCCACTGATTTCCTTATTTTCACTTCCTTCAACTCTTGCAGTTAAAGTATAATCATCCAAGTAATAAAGAACGTCGTCAAATACTTCGTACTGCGCCTTGCCTGCCAACGGCAGCAACATCATCGTAAGTAATAATACTTTCTTCATTGTTTTGCTCATTTTTATTGCCATTATTTCATCATTTATCCCACGTGCGGGCTACCTGAGTCAGTTGCAAATATAGAGATTATTTTCGACACCACCAAATTTTGGGCCAAGTTTTTTGACTCGTAAGTGCGTCAGCTATTTACGATATTATCTTTTTTATAGTTTCTATACTAAATATTTTGAGAAAAAGGGTGACACGCTGACACAACCACGATAAGTAAAGGGTGTGCAGCGTTTTAAAGGGTGACAAAGGCTGACACAAGGGTGACACATTATTAGTAGTGTTTGATAGGGTAGCAATAAGCGTTGAAGGTACGGGCTAAGTCTTTTTTACAACGGAGTTGAAGACTGTACAGGTTAACTTCTGTGATTAAATTCTCTAGAGAATTTAAGCGTTAGGTACGGGCTAAACAGCCTTTACCCTTAGGGTAAGCCTTAAATTCTCTAGAGAATTCTGACAATAATATGTACTTATTAACGCTAAAGCACCGCTTTTAATCTATGTTAGCCCGTGCCTACGATATTAAGAGCTACTCCCTAGAGCTGTAACCCGTATTAGTGGGCTTCGAGCCAGTTGGTGCCAAAGCCGGAGTCAGCGACTAAGGGTACCTGCATCTGGAAGGCGTTCTGCATCTCTTCAATGACGATACGTTCCACGCGTTCTTTCTCTTCAGGATAGACGCTGAAGTTGAGTTCGTCGTGTACCTGGAGGATCATTTTGCTCTTGATACCCTCAGCCTTGAAGCGCTGGAAGATGTGAATCATAGCGACTTTAATGATGTCAGCTGCTGTACCCTGAATGGGGGCATTGATGGCGTTGCGCTCAGCAAAACCACGAACGACACTGTTGGCTGAGTTGATGTCAGGCAGGTAGCGACGACGACCAAATAGGGTAGTAACGTAGCCTTGCTGGCGCGCTATTTGCTTAGATTGCTCCATATAGTCGTGCACCTGTGGGAAAGTCTGGAAGTATCCGTCAATCAGCATCTTAGCTTCGTCGCGAGGAATATCGAGACGCTCAGCAAGACCAAAGACGGTGATGCCATAGATGATACCAAAATTGGCTCGTTTTGACTTCGTTCGTTCATCGCGAGTAACCTCGTCAATGGGCTTCTTGTAGATGTTGGCAGCGGTAGCAGCATGCAGATCCTTACCCTCGCGGAACACCTCAATCATCTGAGGATCCTGCGACAGATGAGCCATCACGCGAAGCTCAATCTGGCTGTAGTCCGCAGAGAAGAACAGACAACCTGGCTCAGGAATAAACGCCTTACGAATCTCCTTTCCATCCTCGCCACGAATGGGAATATTCTGCAGGTTAGGATCAGACGACGACAAACGTCCTGTGGCTGTAATAGTCTGATTAAACGAGGTATGGATATGACCCGTACGCGGGTTAATCAGCTTTGGAAGAGCATCGATATAGGTGCCAATAAGCTTCTTTAATCCTCTGTGTTCCAGGATGTCAGCCACAATTTCATGCTTGTTTTTCAGCTGTTGCAGCACTTCCTCAGAGGTGACATACTGACCCGTTTTGGTCTTCTTGGCCTTGTCAATGATTTTCAGTTTATCGAATAGAATCTCACCCACTTGTTTGGGCGAGGCAATATTGAATGACTGCCCAGCAAGTTCGTAGATTCGCTGTTCGATTTCGTTCATACGGGTAGTAAACTGTTTGCTGGTTTCAGCCAACGATTCCGTATCGAGGCACACGCCATTCATCTCCATCTCTGCCAAGACTGGCATCAGGGGCATCTCAATATCATAGAACAGTTTTTCGCAATCGTACTTCTTCAGTTCTGGTTCCAACTTGTTTTTCAGCTGAAGGGTGATGTCCGCATCCTCACAGGCGTACTCGTAAACCAGTTGAGGAGTCAGGTCACGCATCGAGCGCTGGTTCTTACCCTTGGGTCCAATCAATTCATCAATATGGACTGTCTGATAGTGCAGATACACCTCAGCCATGTAATCCATATTATGACGAAGTTCGGGTTGGATGAGGTAGTGGGCAATCATCGTGTCCCACATCGGACCATCGAGTCGGACATCATAATTTCTGAGCACCTCAAGGTCGTACTTCAAATTCTGTCCAATCTTAAGAATCGACGGGTCTTCATAGAGCGGTTTAAAGATATTAACAATTCGCAACGCTTCTTCACGATTGGCAGGAACGGGGACGTAAAATGCCTTATGTTCTTCAACAGAGAAGCTCAAACCCACCAATTCAGCATCGATAGCAGAGGTAGATGTGGTCTCCGTATCTAGAACGAGAAAATCTTTTGTCCTAAAAAAGTCACAAATTTTCTTTGCATCTTCCTCATTATCAACGAGTTTATATTCATGAGGCACCGATTTTAACGTCTCAAAACTCGAAAATTCTGGCTCGTTCGTCCCCTCGCCCGTAAAATCGGCAAACAAATCGAGTTGTCCATTAACAGGTTTTGGTTTTACTTCAGGTTTTTTAAGAATCTTCGAAACGAGACTCTTGAACTCCAGTTCTTCGAAGAGTTTAGCTAATTCTGCTTCGTTGGGTTGCGTGACCTTCAACTCGTCCATCTTCAACTCGATGGGAACATCAGTTTTGATGGTTGCTAAAAACTTCGAGAGCTTAATGTCGTCGACATGCTCTTCGACTTTTTTCTGTAGAGCACCCTTGATTTCTGAAGTTCGGTTGATGAGTTCCTCTACTGTTCCAAACTCATTAATCAGTTTGACGGCAGTTTTCTCACCCACACCAGGACAACCAGGGAAGTTGTCAGCTGAATCGCCCATTAGCGCCAGCAAATCAATGACAGCTGTTGTCGATGGAATGGCATATTTTGCCTTTACCTCTTCAGGTCCCATCACCTCATAACCCCCACCATGACGGGGACGATAAATGAAGACGTGGTCCGTCACCAGTTGGCCATAATCCTTATCAGGAGTCAGCATGTAGGTCTGGATACCCTGCTGGCCTGCTTTGCTTGCTAATGTTCCGATGACATCGTCAGCTTCGAAGCCTTCAACCTCAAGAATGGGAATATTCCAAGCTTTCAGGAGATCTTTGATGATAGGTACTGATTTGCGAATATCTTCCGGTGTTGCCTCACGCTGTGCCTTATAAGCCGGATAAGCCTCACTACGAAAAGTAGGCCCATGAGGATCGAACGCTACTCCCAGATGAGTAGGTTGCTCTTTGGTCAGCACTTCCTGAAGCGTATTGACGAAGCCCATTACGGCACTCGTATTGAGGCCCTTCGAGTTGATGCGAGGGTTCTTGATAAATGCATAATAAGCACGATAAATGAGTGCATAAGCATCAAAAAGGA
>JAEEGH010003395.1_pt1 | contig 41924 bp, 30 predicted proteins | sample 9134181 | NCBI WGS metagenome assembly JAEEGH01 (sample SAMN16246544, study PRJNA631951) | gut metagenome | biome: gut microbiome; feature: rumen; material: DP-attached | host: Bos | place: Iran: Karaj | collected 2018-10 | reverse complement strand
TTGCCGTTCTGACCCACTTGGCAGGTACGGCGATGAATCTGAAAAGGAAGCTCTTGACCCTGTCCGTGGCCTTGATTCCAAAGAGAACAGAATACGGTCAAATTTGTCCAAAGCGAAAAATATTCCGCCAAAAGCGCTGATTTTCTCAGATTTTTGTTGTACCTTTGCCATGTCATTGATGATTTTGCTTGTCTTGATTTGCAGCACTAAGGTAAGTGAAAAATCTGACATGGCCAAATCCTGAGCAACAAAAAGTTGCTCAGGTACTTATAAAGAAAGTCAAACTAAAGTGCTGCGGAATTTAGGCATAAGAAAAACATTGTTTTAGGTTAAAATCCTCCACCCATCGTGAGATGCGTGGAGGTTTTTTATGCCCGAAATTTTTGTAATTACATTTTTATTTGCTACTTTTGCAGCGTGATTTGAGTAAAATTGCAGAGAGAATTGAGTAAAATTGCAATTAAAATCGAGTAAAAAACAAAATTGATTCGAGCAATGGAATATATTCGTAAACACTTCTATACGCTGAAAGAACGGATTCTGGAACCGAGGAAGTTCATGCAGGTGCTGGCCGGTCCCAGGCAGGTGGGTAAGTCCACATTGGTAGGTCAAGTGCTTGCACAGGTGACCATCCCCCATACCGTAGAAGTAGCAATGAAAAGAATAACAAGCATATTGTTCAGCGTGTTCTGTCTGGCCCTCACGGTTCAGGCAGAACATATTGCTATCACGACCCCGAAGACGGCCTTAGTGATTCATACTCAGGAAGGGGCAATGCCGCAGGTGCTCTACTTCGGGGCACGGCTGTCAGCTGCTGACGAGGCGCAGCTCGACGCTATGTCAGGCTACCGTCAGTCCGTATATCCTGTGTATGGACTGAATAGTCAGGGGGAGTGTGCCTTAGAGGTTACACACGGGGACGGGTCGCTGGCCACCAGTCTGGTATTACAGAGTACGGAAACACGCAGCGAGGGAGATGCTCGCATCACCGTGCTGCACCTGAAAGACCGCGTACAGCCGTTCTTCGTAGACCTCTACTATAAAGCCTACCATGCGGTGGACATGATAGAAACGTGGACGGAGATTCGCAACGACGAGAAGAAACCCGTCGATTTACATCAGTATGCCTCTGCCTACCTGCCTGTCCGTCGCGGCAATGTCTGGCTGTCAACCCTCTATGGCTCGTGGGCCAACGAGGGGCGTGTCAGCGAGGAACCATTACAGCCGGGCATGAAGGTCATCACCAACCGTGATGGTACACGCAACAGCCATACGGCCCATGCAGAGCTGATGTTGTCACTTGATGGGAAACCACAGGAGAATAGTGGTCGCGTCATCGGTGCTGCCCTCTGCTATAGTGGCAACTATCGCCTGCGCATCGACACAGACGACAGCGATTACCACCATCTGTTGATGGGCATCTGCGAGACAGGAGCAACGTATCACTTGAAGAAGGGCGAGACGTTCCGTACACCTGCAGTAGCCCTGACTTACTCAGACGAGGGGTTGGGGGGTGCTTCGCGTAACTTTCACAAATGGGGACGCAAATACCGCCTGATGCATGGTGACAAAGAGCGTAAGATACTGTTGAACTCCTGGGAGGGCGTATATTTCAACATCACCGAGGAGGGCATGCACCAGATGATGGACGATATCGCCATGATGGGGGGTGAACTGTTTGTCATGGACGACGGTTGGTTTGGTGGCAAGTACCAGCGCAATAGCGATGATGCGGCCCTGGGCGACTGGGTGGTAGACACCCGCAAACTGCCTAACGGCATAAGTGACCTCTGCAAAAATGCCAAGCAACGTGGTATTAAGTTCGGTATCTGGATAGAGCCGGAGATGACCAACACCACCTCGGAACTCTACGAGCAGCATCCTGACTGGGTGCTCAAGGCACCTGGCTATGAGCCTGAGCGCGGACGTGGTGGCACACAGTTAGTACTTGATCTCGCTAACCCTAAAGTGCAGGACTTTGCTTTTGAAGTTGTGGATAAGTTGATGACTGAAAATCCTGACATCGACTACATCAAGTGGGATGCCAACATGGGCATACAGAATCATGGTTCACAGTATCTGCCGAAGGCCGACCAAAGCCATACTTATATAGAATATCACCGTGGCTTCGAGAAAGTATGTCAGCGCATACGCGAGAAGTATCCTGACCTGACCATCCAAGCCTGTGCTTCTGGTGGCGCCCGTGCCAACTGGGGGGTACTGCCTTGGTTCGACGAGTTCTGGGTGAGCGACGATACCGATGCCTTGCAGCGTGTCTATATGCAGTGGGGAACCTCGTATTTCTTCCCTGCCATCGCGATGGCCTCGCATATCTCGGCAACGCCCAACCACACCGTCTTCCGCACGACGGCCATGAAGTATCGTATCGATGTGGCCATGAGTGGACGTCTGGGTATGGAGATCCAGCCGAAGAACATGACAGACGATGAAAAGAACCTTTGTCGTAAGGCCATCGCCGAGTACAAGCAGATACGGCCTATCGTGCAGTTTGGCGACCTCTATCGTCTCGTGTCACCATACGATAAGGTGGGTCTCGCCTCACTCATGTATGTCAACGAACAGAAGTCGAAGTCTGTCTTCTTCTGGTGGAAGACGGAGTCATTCCAGAACGAGCATCTGCCACGTGTAAAAATGGCTGGTCTCGATGCCTCGAAGAACTATAAGGTACACGAACTCAACCGCATCGACCTCAAGCCCCTCGATGTGGAAGGCAAGATCTTCAGCGGTGCCTATCTGATGAATCACGGTCTGGAGATGCCTTACCGCAACGAACCCGAATGGTCGAAGAAGACCGACTGGAGCAGTCGTGTTTTACTGCTCGAAGCACAGTAAGAATGAAAAAAGGCAGCGTAATTGCTGCCTTTTTCATAAATTATTTGTACCTTTGCGCCCAAAATAAATAAGGTACGTACATATATGATACAATCAATGACTGGCTACGGCAGCACTGTCGTGGCTTACAAAGACAAGAAGATTCATGTGGAGATCAAGTCGCTGAACTCGAAACAGCTGGACTTGCAGACCCGTATCGCCCCCCTCTATCGTGAGAAAGAGATGGAGTGCAGGGCTATGGTGGCAGAGGCCCTTATCCGCGGAAAGGTGGATATGAGCGTGTGGATAGAAAAGGAAAGCACGGTAGACGCGACTCCTGTGAACGCAGCGCTCGTAGAGAACTACTATCACCAGTTGAAGGATGTTGCCCAGAAAGTGGGTATCCCTGAGCCCGAGGACTGGATGTACACGCTGACACGTATGCCCGATGTGTTGACAAAGACCGACGTGGAGACACTCGAAGATGAGGAGTGGGCCGTCGTAAAGGCTGCTGTGGCAGATGCGCTGAAGAGTCTGGTGGACTTCCGCAAGCAGGAGGGTGCAGCCCTTCAGAAGAAGTTCACGGAGAAAATCGACAATATCGCCCAGTTGCTGGCAGATATCGAGCCCTACGAAAAGGGACGTGTGGAGAAGATCAGAGGTCGCATCGAAGACGGTCTGAAACAGATTCCTGGTGTGGAGTACGATAAGAACCGTCTGGAACAGGAACTGATCTACTACATCGAGAAACTCGACATCAGCGAAGAGAAGCAACGTCTGGCCAACCATCTGAAGTATTTCCGTGAGACGATGAACGAGGCTGCCGGACAAGGCAAGAAGCTGGGCTTCATCGCCCAGGAGATGGGTCGTGAGATCAATACGACAGGTTCGAAGAGTAATCAGGCCGAGATGCAGAACATCGTGGTGAAGATGAAGGACGAGCTGGAACAGATCAAGGAACAAGTTTTGAATGCATTGTAATTATAATAACGACAAAGTTGTCAAAGTTGTCGTAAATAGAAATGAGAGGTAAGTTAATAATCATAAGTGCGCCGTCAGGAACGGGGAAAAGCACGATTATCGGATGGCTGATGAAAGAACATCCGGAGTTGAACCTGGCTTTTTCGATATCCTGCACATCGAGACCGCCGAGAGGAACAGAACAGAACGGGGTAGAGTATTTCTTCCTGACACCCGAGGAATTCCGTCAGAGGATTGACAACGATGAGTTCCTGGAGTACGAAGAGGTCTATGAAGGCCGATTCTATGGAACGCTGAAGGCTCAGGTGGAACGTCAGTTGGAAGCCGGACAGAACGTGGTATTTGATGTCGACGTCAAGGGTGGCGTGAACATCAAGAACTATTACGGTGACGAGGCGATGAGTGTCTTCATCCAACCCCCTTCGATCGCAGAGCTCCGTAAGCGGCTCGAAGGTCGTGGAACTGATGCGCCAGAGGTGATTGATCAGCGCATCGCACGGGCAGAGTTCGAACTGACCTTTGCCGATAAATTCGACAAGATCGTCGTTAATGACAACCTCGCCCAGGCCGAACAAGACGCACTAACAAAAGTCTGTGAGTTTTTAAATAACGACAACTCAGACAACAAAAACAACAGTTCAGTCTGATGACTGATTTAGAAAAAGTTGTCTAAGTTGTTTAAGTTGTCGTTAATATAAAATATTGTTGTCTGAATGAAAAGGACGGGGATCTTTGGGGGATCGTTTAATCCCATACACAACGGCCATATCTCGCTAGCCCGACAACTACGGGAGAAAGCGGGGCTTGATGAGGTTTGGTTGATGGTGTCGCCCCAGAATCCCTTGAAGCAGTCGGCAGATTTGCTCGACGATAACATCCGCATGGAGATGGTACGACTGGCACTCGAAGGTGTTGGGGGTATCGTGGCCTGCGACTATGAGATGCATCTGCCCAAGCCCTCATATACTTGGAATACGCTACAAGCTTTATCAAAAGACTTTCCCGATCGTGAGTTTGTGCTCCTGATGGGTGGTGACAACTGGACGCTCTTTGACCGTTGGTATCATCATGAAGATATTGCTGCCAATTATCAGATCGTCGTTTACACCAGAACCCCAGGGGAGCCGGGCTATATGGACATCAGTAGCACGGAGATACGACAGAGAATCAGAGCGGGTAGGGGCATCAGGCGAATGGTGCCCAAGGCAGTAGCAGACTATATCACCAAACATCATCTGTATGCGTAAACGACTGAAGATCAATCCCCTCAACTGGTTAGGGTATCTCTTTGCCCCTATCCAGAAGAATGGTGCCTTCTTCGTCTTTATGTTCGCATTGGGCTGGATTTGTACGCAGTTGGAGATCATGCCCGTCTATCTGGTAGGACGGGGTGCAGAACCTTATGCCCTCTCCTTTCCAGAGCTGTTCCTGGATATCTATGTGTTGTGTATCATCCTGACGCTCATCCCCAGTAAAGTCCGTATCTGGATAAAGGGACTGTTGTATATCTTGTTCTATGGTGTGGCCATCGCAGATATGTTCTGTTATGAACGCTTCGACTCTACGCTGACGCCCACCATGTTGATGTTATGTGGTGAGACAACGGGTCAGGAGGCCAGCGAGTTCCTGAAGGGTTATCTCAGTTGGGATGTCATCACCTCGAAAGTCGGTTGGATCCTGTTGCTGATCTTAGTGCATATCCTTTGGACACTTCTCCGCTGGTTCTTCAGCAAGAACAGTCGACGCCTGATCCTACCAAAGATGAACGAGGTTGTTGTGACTGGTTTCAAGGCGCTGTTGGGTATCGCTGTCGCCTGGCTGGTTTACAGTTCACTCTCGCAGACCTGGGACAACAAGGTGGCCTTGCACCGTCTGTTCTCTTATGATACCATCGGACAGGTGGAACACGAACAGGCCCAGAAGGATCACGCCCATCTTTATCTGCCCGTCTACCGTCTGGCCTTTGGTATCTATGCCAATCGCTTGGCTTCACACCAGATTGTCCAGTTGGAGGCAGCGAGTCAGAAGATTCAGATAGACAGTTGTAGCTATCGGGTTTCGAATATTGTGCTCGTCATTGGAGAGAGCTATAACAAACACCATTCACAACTATATGGCTACAAGATGGCCACAACCCCTCGTCAGGTGGCTTTGGCTGAAGAGGGGAGTCTGATTCCCTTTACTGATGTGGTATCAACGTGGAATCTGACGAGTTTTGTCTTTAAGCATATGCTCTCGCTCTATGCCGTAGGGGATAGTGGAGAGTGGTGCGATAAGCCGCTCTTCCCAGAGGTGTTCCGTAAGGCTGGTTATCATGTGACGTTTATCACCAACCAGTTCCTGCCGAAGGCCAACGAGGCTGTCTATGACTTCAGTGGCGGCTTCTTCCTGAACCATCCGGAACTGAGCCAGAAGCAGTTTGATATCCGAAATACCCGTCTGCACCGTTTCGATGACGGGGTAATCAAGGAGCTGGATAGTGCTACCGCTCCCCACTCTGAACTCATTATTCTGCATCTGATGGGTTCACATATGGACTATCGGGCGCGTTATCCGCAGAAGACTCATCGCCACTTTACCCCTCAGATGTACAATCGTCCTGACCTTACGAATGAACAAAAGCAGATACTCGCTGACTATGATAACTCGTTACGTTACAACGACTCTATTGTCTATGCGATCACCCAACGGTTTGCGGATAAGGACGCCGTGGTCATTTATGTCCCAGATCATGGCGAGGAGATGTTCGATGACAAGCCTTTGAGATACGGACGCAACCATTCGGCAGAGGTAGACTACCGTCTGGCGCGAAACGAGATGGAGATACCCTTCTGGATCTGGGGTTCGCCGCAGTATATCGAGAAGCATCCCTATGGTTGGCTGGCGATACAGAATGCCAAGGGGCGTCCGATGATGATTGATGCCCTGCCTCATCTGTTGCTCTATCTCGGAGGCATATCCACCCCGCTTTATCGTCCGGAGTTGAACATTATCACGCCAGAATATGATGTGAATCGTCCGCGTATCCTGAAAGGAGCTGTTGACTACAACAAACTGAAGCGCCTATGAAAGAACTATTGACTCGGACTGAATGTACGGCGATGAGAGGAATTGCCATCCTTGCCATCATGTTGCATAACTACTGTCACTTTATCGGTAAGATTGTCCAGGAGAATGAATATCAGTTCTTCATCATGAACAATGACCGTCTGTGGCAGGCTATGACACACCCAGATGTATTGTTGCCTGTTCATTTATTGTCATATTTCGGACATTATGGTGTGCCGGTATTCCTTTTCCTCAGTGGTTACGGGCTGGTTATGAAATATGAAACCTCACAGAGTTCTTCGACGAGCGAAGTGGCAGAGCCGAGCGCCTGTCCTCCAGTGAGGTTCCTGCGATACAGCTATCTGAAACTGTTGAGGATGCTGATTGTGGGATTCTCACTGTTTATCTGTGTCGATATCGTAACGCCAGGGACCTTTTCTTTCCACTGGGACAATGTGCTGGCGCAGCTGCTGATGTACATCAACGTACTTCCAGAGCCGGACAGAATCATCTGGCCAGGGATATATTGGTTCTTTGGACTGATGATCGAGCTCTATATCGTTTATCGCCTATTGCTCTACCGTCGCAGTTCGTGGCTTGTGGTCGTCATGATTGTCATTTGCTGGTTGCTGCAAGTCTTCTGCGATCCTGAGGGCGAGACACTCAATCGTCTGCGTTATAACTTCATCGGGGGTATGCTTCCCTTCGGATTAGGATTAATCGCAGCAAGAGTCCGCACGGGACGGACTCCAAGTCCGCACGCGACGGACCAAGAGTTTGCACGCGACGGACTATTTCTTTGGATTCCAGTCCTGATCGTTTCAGTGGCATTGGTCTTCGCGATGTGCTTTAACTTCCAGACGTGGTTCTGGATTCCTGTCTTTATCATCATCGGTTGTGTAGCGATGGTGAAGGTGATGCCAGGATGGCTGATGAAGGTCTTCGTCTGGTTCGGCGGCATCTCTGCAGCGATGTTTGTGGCACATCCGATAGCCAGGAAACTCTTTATTACCGTTGCCTGGAAACAGGACATCTACGACGGATTGATGCTTTACTTCATTGCTGCGATAGCCCTTTCGTGGGTTGTTAAGCAATTGATTGACCGTATTCCCAAACCTGAGCTATGAAGAAGGTAATCGCAATCGATTTCGACGGAACATTGACGACGAAAGATACGTTCGTTGAGTTTATCCGTTTTGCGAAGGGTACCAGGGCCTTTGTCTTAGGCTTTTTGTGCTATGCCCCTCTGTTGGTACTGATGAAACTACACCTCTATCCGAACGATAAGGCCAAACAAAAGGTCTTTGCTTATTTCTTCAAGGACATGAAGATTGAAGATTTCGATGCTCTCTGTCAGGCGTTTGCAGCCTCATCGAGATATCTGCTCCGTCCTCAAGGCGTCGAAGCGATCCGTCAGGCAAACAGCGAAGGTGTGGAAATACTCATCATTAGTGCATCTATTGATAACTGGGTGCAGCCCTTCTTTCCTGACGTGAAGGTTGTCGGCACCCAGGTGGAAGTGAAGGACGGACGACTAACAGGCCGTTTCCTCACGAAAAACTGCTATGGTCAGGAGAAGGTGAACCGCTTACTCTCCCTCTATCCTCATCGCCAAGACTACTGTCTCGTGGCTTATGGCGACAGCCGAGGCGACAAAGAACTTCTGTCCTTTGCCGATGAATCACATTTTAAACCCTTTCGGACATGAAGGCACTGAAGATCTTTTGCATCAAGCCTGAGGAACGTATTCAGGCCATTGTGGCTTTGGTGGTTATCGTTGCGTTGAATGCTTTCTTTATCTACCGCCTTCATGAGATGTTTATGCAACCTGGTTTCGGACCTTACTGGAAGGTGTTCGAACGTGAACTGCATCTGGCGGGCTATGACCCCTATACCTATCTCACTGTGACTGACTGGGATGTAGTCTACGAGGTACACCGTCATCCGCTACTGGCATTTCTCGTCTGGCCGTTATTCCTCATAAATCAAGGTCTCACGTGGGTCTTTGGCGTAAACTGTGTACAGTATATTGTGGCCCTGCCTGTTATCGTCAGCTCTTTATACTCCTATATCTTTATGTATCGCATCCAGCGGGAAGTCATCCAATTGGAGCTCTGGGATGCTACGCTGCTGACTGTATTCTTCTTCTCCAATGCCTATATCCTGTTGTCCGTCATCGTACCTGACCATTTCACAATCTCGATGTTCCTGTTGCTCATTACGCTGTATATCTCTGGCGTATGCATTCAGAAAGGACGTGAGTTCAATTGGTGGCAGTCGGCGATACTCTTCTTTATCACAGCAGGTGTAACCCTGAGCAATGGCATCAAGGTGTTTTTGGCCGGCTTCTTCGTGAACCTCCGCGATTTCTTCCGTCCGAAGTATCTGCTGATGGCTGTTATTCTGCCTGCGGCCTTGTTGTGGGGCGTAGCACTATGGGAGTTCCAGACCTTCTCCCTCCCTAAGCGGCAACATAATACCGAGCAGAAGATACGAAAGGCAGAGGAACTGAAGGCTCGTGTAGCCCTGATGTCACCTGAGGAAAGGGCGAAGTTCGAAGAGAAGAAAGCCAAACGCGAGGCCCGTCTTCGTCTGCAGGCAGCCAAGACGGGAAAGCCGATGGAAAATAAAGGTTTCCTAAAATGGACGGATGTCACCACCTCCCGTTGGCAGAGCATCTATGAGAATCTCTTTGGCGAGTCCATACAGTTTCATCAGGACTATTTCCTGGAAGATACACTGGTACACCGTCCTGTATTTGTAAGCTATAACTGGTCACTGAGCTATTGGATCGAGGCATTGGTGGTGTTGATTTTTCTTGCGGGTATCTGGTGTGGACGGAAGAGCCGCTTCCTATGGCTCTGTCTCTCCTGTTTCGCTTTCGACATGTTTATCCACCTCGTACTGGGCTTCGGCCTCAACGAGATTCATATCATGACACCCCATTGGCTCTTTGTCATGCCTATCGCCATAGCGTTTCTGTTGCGTGAAGTCAAAAGACGCTGGGTCCGCATCCCCATAGTTTTGCTGACGCTTTATCTCTTAAGCTATAATGGGTATCTGCTGACCAGCTTCCTCCTGTCGAAACTCTGGATCGTCCTTTAGATGTCTTTATCAGTTCCGAGCCATTTGCGTACTCGACGGGTCAAAGACTTGCCGATCTGACCAAAATTCCCATAACGCAGATTCAGCCAGAGTTCCTCGAACGAACGACCAATCTTAATCCAAGGCTGATCCCAAGCGTTATAACGGTACATCCGCTGTAGATAAGCCACATTGTCTATCACATATTTTGGATGCTTCAACGGGAAGCTGAGTTCATGACGTTGCATAGTGAAGATTCGGCGTACAGCTTTGGGAAGTGTCTTCAACGCAGAATAATGAGCAGACTCCTCTGTAGCGCCTACATTGCTGATGAGATTCTGTGCAGGCATGATGGCCAATCCGTTGTTGAGCATCATATAAGACCAGAAAATCGACTCAAACTGAGGAAGTCCGGAATCGCGATGCAGATGACAAGTATGGATGAAGTCGCTCTTATAGCCTCGGGCCTTGATAAGGTCTGATAGCTGACGGAGGTTGTATTTGTCATCCAGGAACGAGAGGTGCTCATCCCATTGTCCGACAACCCTGCGCCAGGAAGCCCATCCCCAGATACTGAAAGCTGACGTAAAGAAATAGTCATAAGGACAATCCTCTGTCTTTTCGTCCATATTAAAGCCCGAGACCATTGTGATTCGTTCGTCATGCTCATATCGGTCAAGCATCTCCTTACAGAACGGGAAGAACGACTGAGAAGGTACGACGTCGTCTTCCAGGACGATACATTTGTCTGCCAACGAAAAAGCCCATCTGTGAGAGGTATATCCGGCCGTCATACAGCCTAGATTTTGTTCCTGATAATTACGATGTACCTCACAGTCCCAGTCAATGTGTTCATCAGAGACAATATCACGACAGGCCTCTATTCCCGCCAGATCTTTCTCATTCCGTGCTCCGTCCTGAAACAGAAAGAGTTTGGAGGGTCGCGCCTTACGAACCTCGTCGAACACCTTTTGAAAAGTGTCCTGACGGGTAAAGAACAACAGTAATACTGCTACATCGATCTGGGCTGGATATTTCGTCATAGTCCTCGTTGTTTAATCGTGATAAGTTTTCGGTAGAGTTTTATAACAGGACGGGCAAGCATAGGAGGTAAGGCAAAGACCAGACGGTCATACAGGGGAATAGCCTTCGATGGTTTTCCTACTGCCGACAAATAATACTGATGTCTTACGTCGTCATTGCCGTCAAAAATAAAGCGTTCGTATTCCTTGATCTTATGAAGTTTCAACGCATCGCTGAACTCCTGAACACGAGAGCCAAGGGCAGTCTCCAATAATTTGTCGTAGAGTTGTTCTCGTGCTAAAGAATGTCGACGTGAATTAGGCACTCCCAACGTATAAAGATAGGCAGGCTGAGCGATGAAGAACACACGGGGTCGCTTCATCAGGATCTTCACCTGCATCAATTTGTCTTCCCCTTCGATAATCTCCCGAGGAGTGTCCAGAACATCACTGAGCAGTTCTCTGCGGAACATGATGCTCCACAATACTGGGAAACGGTTTTTGTTCGTAATGACATCCCGGATGAGTACATCAGCATCCACAAAGCCTTCATACACCACAGGAGAAAGAATGCCAGAATGGGTCCTGAAAGTAGCGATCACCTCGTCAGCTCCACTTTGGATGATCGCATCATAAAGGGTTTGTATTGCATGGGGTAGGAGTCGGTCGTCGGCATCTACAAACAGGATGTATTTCCCCTTGGCCTGTTCCACACCTTGTCTGCGGGCTGCTGTCACACCGCCATTGTCTGTGTGAATCACGCGGACCTGTTGGTCCTGAGCTGCCCTTTCATCGCAAATCCTGCCTGAATCATCTGTACTACCGTCATCGACAGCAATAATCTCAAAACTGTCGAAGTCCTGCTGAAGCAAGCTGTCCAGACAGTCGTTGATGTAGCTGGCCTTATTATAGACCGGTATGATGATTGAGACTTCCATAGGCTACCCTTTCTTTTTCATGATAAACTGCATGCATTCGCGGAGGATGACCACGTTCAGAAGACGCATGACACCATAATAAAGCCCAGCAGCCAACAGAATCCTGACAACCAGCAGTAGATACAGATTACTGATGGGTAAAGTCATCACATAGACAGCTACCATTACTAAAATGCCGCATAACATAAAGGGGGCGATATCCTTGGCTACATGAAAAAAACGTACTCCAATGATACGCTGTCCGAAAGGAAACCACGCACAGAGCCATAAAATATTAAATAAGGTGTAGGCGATCACCATAATGGTAATACCCTGACGGTAGAAGAGTAAGATGATACACAACTGCAGTACAATCTGTCCAATGTTGAGCCACATGTTCACATCGCTGCGTCCATGACTGATGACCAGGTTCTGATAGAGCGTGTAAATAGGCATAAAGGCACCGCTGATACAAAGAATCTGTAGCAAAGGTACACAATCAGCCCATTTCTCTCCAATGGTACAGAGGATAAACTCCCTAGCTACCATCGCCAGGCCGAAGAGAGCCGGAAAAGAAAGAAAAGCGGTAAAACGCAGCATCTTTCTAAACACCTGTTGCTCGCGTTCTTTTTCTTCTCGTACACTCACCAATACAGGCTGAGCCACCTGTCCTACCATGCCTCCAACGGTTTGGAAAGCCATCGAGTCCCATTTGAATGCCTGGAAGAAATTACCTACCACTCTGGCATCACGAAACAGACGACCAAAGATAACCGTCAACATATTCTGGTTCACCGTGTTGATAATCATTGTTACCAGTATCTTCATCGAGAATGAAAAGCTCTGACGGATAAAGTCAAACGTAAAGCGTAGAGAAGGTTTCCATTTGACATAATAGAAACGTCCCAAGATCAGGATCAACGAGTTTACCACCTGTTGCCAGGCCAGACTCCAGTAGGCCATGTCATTCAGCGCCATCACGATAGCTGTCGTTCCCGATACCACCAAAGCCGTCAGGTTTATGATGGTAATCTCACGATTCATCATGTTCTTAACCATATAGGCATGAGTAGAGATGCCAAATGATGAGATGAAGAACGACAGGAACAAGAATCGCGAAAGGTCCGTAAGACGGGGTTGGCGGAAAAACCATGAAATAAGAGGAGCTGAAGCAAATAGCACGGCATAAAGTAAACCACCCATCAGGACATTAAACCAAAACACACTGTTGTATTGTTGAGGTGTTGGCTGTTTCTCATTGATTAATGCTGTGGAAAAGCCACTCGACTGTAAGTTGCCGGCAATCGCCGTAAAGATAGCCAGCATACCGATGAGACCCGTGTCTGCTGGTGTCACATGGCGCAAAATAATGATACCGATTAACAGGTTCAAAATCTGCATGGTACCATTGTTAACGGCCCCCCACATCAGTCCTTTTGCTGTCTTTTCCTTCAAATTCTCCATTTCTGCGTGCAAAAATACGAATTTTTGTTTGATGTTCCAAACAAATTGATTAATTTTGTAGCCAGATATGGAGAATAGTGTCGTCAAGAAACCCCGTTTGGAATGGTTGGATGCCCTGCGTGGCTTCACCATGATACTTGTTGTGGCCAACCATGTGGCAGGACTCGGATTCGGCGAAGTGTGGAGTCATTCTTCATCCATCCCCTTTCTGATCCTGTTTCGCATGCCCCTGTTCTTCTTCGTCAGCGGATTCCTGGCTTACAAGGCATCGCAGGTGTGGAACATGAAAAACTGGGGAACGCTGGTCGGCAAGAAACTACGTGTTCAGATTATCCCTACTGTCGTCTTTTTCTTTCTGGCAACGGCCATCCTCAACAAGAACTTCTGGCCGGCAGTCGTGTCGAATTTCCATCTGTCGACAAAAGGTGGCTATTGGTTCACTATCGCTCTGCTCTACATGTTCTTGATATATTATACTTTTGCATATCTCGAAAGCAAATTGAAGTGGAAGTCGTGGATACCCATTACGCTGCTGTTTATTGTTTCCATGTGTTTCTACGAGACCAACTATCAACCCAAATATTTCTCTTGGGCCATAGGATACAAGAATGCGAAGACGGATCTTTGTTATTTCCTTCAAGACTCCACGTTCCTGCAGGTCTTCCTCTATTTCCCCTTCTTCCTCTATGGTAATATCGTGCATCGTTATTGGGAGAAGGCTCAAAAGGTGATGGAGTCTAAGTGGTTCTTCCCGATTGTCGTTGTAATTGTCGTCTGGGCAACTTTTGACGCCCTGAGATGGCATCATCTGCGTATGGCTTGGGCTATTATTCCATTGACAGTGTCCAGGTTTGGTCTTCTGACCATTACCTTTATGTATTTCTATCACTATCAGGCATATTTTACGAAGCTTTCTCCTATCGGAGCATCACTGCAATACATCGGTCGACGTACGCTCGATATCTATCTCATTCACTTCATCTTCATGCCGGAATTACCGAGTGTAGGTGCTTTCTTCAAGAGCTATCCCCATAATTTCGTTCTCGACATTGTCTTATCGGTGGTCTTGGGGCTGGTGATTATCGGATTCAGTATCATCACATCCAATATTCTCCGCATCAGTCCTTTCTTCAAGAAGTGGCTCTTTGGCAGAAACAAATAAGCTGTTATGAAACAAATCACAGATATCCGTGAACTCAGGCAATTGCAATTGGCCATTATGGATGATATCCATCAGTTTTGTGAACAGAACGGCATCCGCTATTCACTTGCTGGAGGTACACTTATCGGGGCTTTCCGCCATCAGGGATATATTCCTTGGGATGATGATATTGACATCTACCTCATGCGCAGTGACTATGAGCGTTTCCTGAAAGAATACAAAGACAAGAATGGCCGTTTCCAACTATTATGTCCTGAACAGACTGAACATTATTTCTATACTTTTGCGAAGGTGATAGATACACAGACTGTAATGATAGAAGATGAAACAGAGGGTTATGAAATCGGGGTTTATGTCGATGTGTTCCCTCTCGATTATGTCACGGATAATTTACGGCACCGTCAGAGAATATTCAGGTGGAAACATCTTTTATACAAGATCCGGCGTTGCAAGATTTCTCAGAAGAACTATCTGAAGTCTAAACTGGCCTATTACTGCTATCGTTATTTGCCCGTCTCTGTTGGGACAATCGAGTGGTTGATAGAACATTACATTCATCGTCGCAAACCATCAAAGACGATATGTGAGATGTGTGAAACAGATCGCCCACTTCATGGCTGTTTCTCTGTCCACGCCATGAAATCAACGATTGACGTTCCCTTTGAAGGAAGGACATACAAGTCTATGATAGGCTATGATCTCTATCTCACGAATACTTATGGCGACTATATGAAGATTCCGCCAAAGGATCAGCAAATACAACATAAATTTAAAGCGTATTACAAATGAAAGAAGCACTAATCGTTGGAGGCTCAAATGGCATCGGACTATCTATTGCTACCCAGTTAAAGGGTTACGATATTATATATATTGTTGACAAAGTTGAACCTGCCATAGCCTTGCCTTCCCACATTAAATATAAACAGTTCGACTTGACGATGCCAGACTATAGTTTCTTCGATCAATTCGGCAATATTTCCTTGCTGATGATTACTGCGGGTTTTGGCAAACTGGCATTATTTGAGGAACTTAGCGAGGACTATATCATCAACTCTTTTCATGTCAACACAGTCAGTGCAATCCGTCTGATTCATCACTTCTACGATAAGCTTAAAGGACAAGAAGACTTCTTTTGCGGAGTTATGGTGAGTATCGCAGGATTTATGAGTAGTCCTTTCTTCTCGGTTTATGGCGCCACCAAAGCGGCTTTGAAGATCTTTATAGAAAGTGTCAATGTTGAGTTGGAAATGGCAGGTTCTCCAAATCGCATCCTGAATGTCAGTCCTGGTTCTATTCCTGGTACTCGGTTTAATGGTAGCGATAATGATCTCTCGCTCACACAAGAATTGGCACAAGAGATTATCTCCCATATGGTGGCAAAAGACGACCTCTTCATACCGAAGTACGAAGAGGTCTATCGTGAAGTACTTGCTCGTTATCAGAAAGATTTCAGAGCCGAAGGGCGACACAGTTATGAGTATAAGCTCAAGAGTGGCCGCCTCAACCGTAAATAGTTTTATCCGACTTGGCTACCAGGCTTAACGTCTTTGGTAGTAGTGACCACGCTGAGGCTCTCATCAGCATCCACGGCTGAGAGAATCATACCCTGACTCTCGATACCCATCATCGTACGAGGTGCGAAGTTGGCCACAAAAAGGATGCGTTTGCCGATGAGTTCCTCTGGGTTCTCGTAGAAGGCAGCGATACCTGAGCAGATTGTGCGGTCATTTCCAGAACCGTCATCGATGGTGAATTGTAGCAGTTTCTTACTCTTCTTCACCTTCTGACAATCCTTTACCAAGCCTACACGGATGTCGAGCTTCTCGAACTCCTCGAAACTGACAGTATCCTTGATAGGAGCGGCCTTATAGGCTGCAGCCTCATTGGCCTTCTTAGTAGCCTCGAGCTTATCGAGCTGCTTTTGGATAACCTCATCCTCAATCTTCTCAAAGAGCAATGCAGGTTCGCCCAACTGATGACCTGCCTTCAGGAGGTCGGTAGAACCCAGCTGCTCCCACTCAAATGACTCAATGTTGAGCATTTCGCGTAGTTTACGCGACGAGAATGGCAGGAATGGCTCGAAGGCGATAGCGAGGTTGGCTGTCAACTGCAAGCAGATATTCAGGATGGTCTCACAACGCTTAGGATCCGTCTTCCACACCTTCCAAGGCTCGCACTCTGTGATATAGCGGTTACCAATACGAGCCAGATTCATAGCCTCGAACTGGGCATCGCGGAACTTGAACTGCTCCAGCAGAGCCTCAACCTTAGCCTTTACATCCTTGAACTCCTCAAGGGCCTGCTTATCTACATTCTGCAACTCGCCACAAGCAGGAACCACACCGTTCCAGTACTTCTTGGTCAACTGGAGGGCACGGTTCACGAAGTTTCCGTAAACAGCTACGAGCTCATTGTTATTGCGATCCTGGAAATCCTTCCAAGTAAAGTTGTTGTCCTTCGTCTCAGGAGCGTTGGCAGTCAGTACATAGCGCAATACATCCTGCTTGCCAGGCATATCTACCAGATACTCGTGGAGCCATACAGCCCAGTTGCGAGAGGTTGAGATCTTATCGTTCTCAAGGTTCAGGAACTCGTTGGCTGGCACATTATCAGGCATGATATACTTACCGTGCGCCTTCATCATCACAGGGAAGATGATACAGTGGAATACAATGTTATCTTTTCCGATGAAATGGACTAATCTGGTATCTTCATCCTGCCACCATTTCTCCCATGAACCCCATTTTTCTGGCTCCTTTTCGCAAAGTTCCTTGGTGTTTGATACATAGCCGATAGGTGCATCAAACCAAACATAAAGCACCTTGCCTTCTGCATCCTTTACAGGTACGGGGATACCCCAATCCAAGTCGCGAGTCATCGCACGAGGCTGCAGGTCCATATCTAGCCAGCTCTTACACTGACCATATACGTTTGGACGCCACTCTTTGTGCTCCTCCAGAATCCATTGCTTCAACCAGTTCTGATACTCGTTCAGAGGCAGATACCAGTTCTTGGTCTTCTTCAGTACAGGAGTAGAACCTGAAATAGTAGACTTTGGATTAATCAGCTCTGTTGGTGAAAGGTCGCGTCCGCACTTCTCACACTGGTCGCCATAAGCGCCCTCGTTGTGGCAATGTGGGCACTCACCAGTTACATAGCGGTCGGCCAGGAACTGCTTAGCTTCCTCGTCGTACAGCTGCTCAGTAGTCTCCTCAGTCAGCTTGCCCTCGTCGTAGAGTTTCTTAAACCACTCGGCAGCAAACTTGTGGTGCGTCTCAGAGGTTGTGCGGCTATAGATATCGAACGAGATACCAAACTCCTCGAACGAATCCTTAATCATCTTATGATAGCGGTCTACTACATCCTGAGGTGTGATTCCCTCCTTACGGGCACGAACTGTGATGGGCACACCATGCTCATCACTACCGCCGATAAACAATACCTCGCGCTTCTTCAGGCGAAGATAACGCACATAGATATCAGCGGGTACATACACACCGGCCAGGTGTCCAATATGTACGCCGCCATTAGCGTAGGGTAGCGCCGACGTCACCGTCGTACGCTTAAAAGTCTTGTTCTCCATTCCTTAAAATACGTATTTTTAATTTCGGCTGCAAAGGTACAACTTTTTATTTAAATATAATCGAGAATTTCTGAGAAATGCTCAATTTTTATGAGCCGCTCATGGTCGATGTCTTCAAAATGCTCCAATTGCCAAGTCACGTGAAAGGGAATATGAATTGCCCAGGCTCCAATGGCAAGAGCCGGAGCTATATCACTTTTCAACGAGTTGCCAATCATCAGCAATTGTGAAGGATGGATACCTTGATGTTCACAGAGAGCAAGGAACTCCCGTTGGGTTTTGTCAGATGTGATCTCCACATCATCGAAGTATTTCAATAGGCCGCTTCGCTTCAGTTTATTCTCCTGATCCTGCAATTCGCCCTTGGTGAAACAGACGAGTTTAGTTGAGAGCGTAGAGTTGAGAGTGTAGAGTTTGCTACCGCTTTCCTGTGATTCATCGACCCTTGTTCGAAGCACTTTGAGAGTTGATTCTACTCCTGGGAGAGGGGTAGCGGGGAGATGGAGAAGACGCTTGCAGTCTTTGAGAAGGTCGGAGAGTGCAGTGATGGAGAGGTCGTTGCCGGCAACACGCATGGCAGTCTCGAGGATACTGATGGTAAAGGCCTTACAGCCATAGCCGAGGTCTTCCATATTACCGGATTCGGTGATGAAGAGTTCCTGTTTTGGATCTTCGCAGTAGGGACGAATCAGACTGTAGAGGTGTTTCTCCACCTCCTCGAAGTAGCCCTGACAGTCCCACAAGGTGTCATCCGCATCGAACGCTATAACTTTGATTGGCAGTCTGGACATATTCCTTTAATCATCAGGTTGGCGGATTTTTTTTCGTAGCCCTTGGGCAATCGTACTTCAGGTATTTCAGCATAGTCAAGGCAGGTTGTACGTTGACATTTCTCACAGTAGAAATGCGGATGGAGATCCTCGTCATGGTCATGATTATGACTGTGACACAGTTCATAGCGCACACCCTCACTGCCCCCCTCGATGACATGCACGAGGCGATGCTCTTTGAATAAAGTCAGCGCACGGAAGATATTCGACTTGTCGATGCTCAAAATCTTATACTCCAGCTCCGACAACGAAACAGGACGCAGGGCCTTCACCAGTTCCTTCAGCACGACAATACGGTTAGCCGTCGGTTTTATGCCGTGCTCCTCTAACAGTTGTGTACAATTAGCTTCGTTCATTGCGTGCAAAGGTACGTAAAAAAATGCAGAATACACCAAGAAACACAGAAAAAATCTATAAAATCGGTGTAATCTGCGGTGGATTTCCTTCTTTTTCTGCCAGTCATTTGTAATTTTAACACTCGGGCATAACATGCTGATTCTTAAGGAGATAAGCCATGTATGTTACAAAAGAAAAAGTATTTGATACACACGCGTGAAGATATTTATAAAAAAACTTGTTGTTTTTAAATAATTTGTATTAATTTTGCACCCGAATGCAGAAATAACAACTTATTATTAAATATTAACTGAATCCCAAATGACAAAAAAACTGAAAGAGATGATTCATCTTGCGAACTGCAAGATAGTTTCAAAGACATCGGTTCTAGCTGTGCTAATGATGGTTTTCACGATACCAGCATTTGCCCAGGGACTAGTCAAGGGTAACGTCATTGACAGCAGCGGCGAAGCGGTTATCGGTGCAAGTGTTGTTCAGAAGGACAACCGTAAGAATGCGACCATTACCGACATCGACGGAAACTTCTCGCTGAAATTGCCTTCAGGTAAGGCCACACTGGTTGTGTCTTACATCGGCATGAAAGAGAAGGAAATCAAAGTCACAGCAGAACAATTCGTGAAGGTGACTTTGGAAGATGATGATACTCAGCTTGAAGAAGTGGTGGTTGTTGGATATGGCCAGCAGAAGAAAGCCTCTGTTGTAGGCGCCATCACACAGACAACAGGTGAAGTACTTGAACGTGCGGCAGGTATTGGTAGTGTGGGTGCAGCCCTCACGGGTAACCTCCCTGGTGTTGCAACAATTGCTTCTACAGGTCAGCCTGGTGAAGAAGATCCCCGTATTTACATTCGTGGTGCAGCAGCCTGGAACCAGGATGCTCAGCCTCTGATCCTCGTCGATGGTGTCAAGCGTGAGATCAAGTCCGTAGATATTACATCTGTGGCTACAATCTCAGTGTTGAAGGACGCATCTGCCACGGCCGTTTACGGTGTGGAAGGTGCTAACGGCGTTATCCTGATTACCACCAAGCGTGGTGTGGAAGGTAAGGCAAGAATCGATGTCGGCTTCAACGCCACATTGAAGGCTGTGTCGAAACTCCCTCGCAAGTACGACTCTTACGATGGCTATATGCTCCGCAACCAGGCGATCGAACATGAGCTCGCCATCGGTGGTGATGCGTCTTGGGCCTACTATCGTCCACAGACCTTTATCAACAACTTCCGCAATCAGGACTATACTGTGAAGCCAAACTATGATGCGAATGGCAACTACCTTGGCGATTACAGCCAGGCAGAGCGCTATCCGAACATCGATTGGCAGGATGAAATGTTCAAAAGTACGACCTTATCTTATAATACCAACCTGAATATCTCCGGTGGTACGAAGTTCGTGAAGTATTTCGTGGCCTTCGACTTCCAGAACGAAGGTGATATGACGAAGGTTTGGGATAACCATCAGGGTTATGAAGGCGGTTATACCTACAATCGTTTGAATGTCCGTTCTAATCTGGACTTCCAGATTACAAATACAACTCAGTTCAAGGTGAATCTGGCAGGTTCTAATGCGCAGCAGAAGACGCCACGTTATTATTATGGTAATAATGGAGAATTCTTCCAGCAGCAGAAATGGGCCGGTGCGTATGGTATGGCACCAAACCTCTTCCCTGTACAGTTCTCTGATGGATCCTGGGGTTACTATCCGTTAGTTTCCAATATCGAGAACTCTCCTCGAAGCGTTGCAACGTCTGGTTATGAGTTGAGTACCATCACCCGTGTGTTCACCGACTTTGCACTCGAGCAGAAACTTGATTTCATTACCAAGGGCCTTATCGCTCGTGGTACCATCTCTTGGGATAACCAGTTCAATGAGGGTAACCGTGGTATTTCCGACCTTCACGCTGTTAAGAACGCTTACATGTTGCCTGAGGATGGTCAGATTCTTTATGAGACCGCCATTGATGCAAAAACAGGTTTCGATTTTTATGAAAGTCGTGACTGGACCACCAGTCCTGGTAGTGTCAGCTATACCAGCCGTGCCACGGAAATGTCACTTCAGCTCTTCTGGGCTCGTCAGTTAGGCGACCATAACGTGACTTTGATGGGTAACTGGAAGCGTCGTATCAATGCCGGTAATGCTGAACTCGAGAATCGTCGTGAAGACTGGGTGTTCCGTACCACATACGACTTCAAGGGTAAGTATTTCGCTGAGTTCAATGGTGCTTACAACGGTTCCCAGAAGTTCTCTCCAGACAACCGCTTTGCTTTCTTCTGTTCAGGTGCTGCCGGTTGGATGGTTTCCGAAGAGAAATTCATGAGAATGCTGAAGCATAAGGGCATCATTGATATGCTTAAGATCCGTGGTTCTATCGGTGAGATCGGTGATGATAACGCCGGTAACCGTTGGGCATACCTGACGACATGGTCGGTATTGAATAATGGTAACGGTTACACAATGGGTCTTGACGGCTCTGCTAGTCCGTTCGTAGGCTATAAGGAAGCCACCGTTGCTGCGCCTGACCTCCGTTGGGCTACCGTATTGAAGAAGAACCTCGGTTTCGACTATGCCTTCCTCCATGGCATGTTTGCAGGTAGCTTCGACTGGTTCCGCGACGACCGTTACGACATCTTTATCTCCGGTGCCAACCGTTCAGTGCCTTCATACTATGGTGCTGCCGTGACGCCTGACGTCAACAAGGGTAAGATGAAGAACTCTGGTTTCGAAATCGAACTTCGTTTCAATAAGGTCTTGGATAATGGTATGCGTTTCTGGGCAAATACCAACTATACTTACGCCCATAACTTCATTAAACTGAAGGATGACCCCGCATTGATTCCTGCTTACCGCAAGGCGCAAGGTTATTCTCAGGGTCAGTACGTATCATTCATTGACAACGGTTATATCGGTACTTACGATGAACTTTATAGTACGCCTGCCCGTGAGAAGGACGATAGTCAGGTCCTTATCGGTGACCATTATATCGTGGACTTCAATGGTGACGGTGTTGTTGACGAAACCAATGACCAGGCACCCTATGGCTACACAGGAACGCCGGAGCACACTTACAATGCCACAATCGGTTGGGAGTGGAAGGGCTTCAGCATGTTTGCGCAGTTCTATGGCGCAACAGGTGTCACCCGTGACGTAGGTCTCACCTCTTTTAATAATAAGCTGCTTACAGTGTATGATAATGGTACATGGTGGAATCCTGTAGATGGCACGGGCGATGTTGTCGTACCACGTTTCACCACGCAGGTGTCTTATAATGATGGCACGCAGTACCTCTATGATGGATCCTATTTCCGACTGAAGAATGTGGAAGTGGCCTACACCTGGACGAAGGGCTGGATCAAGAAACTGGGTTTCTCGAGTCTGAAGCTATACCTGAATGGTAACAATCTCTTCCTGATTACAAAGATGCCTGACGACCGTGAGAGTAACTACGGTTTCAGTGGCGGTGGCGGTGCATACCCCACAGTCAGACGTTTTAACTTCGGTATTAAGCTCAACATCTAAGAAGTTTATAGTTTAAAGTTTAGAGTTTAGAGTTATGAAATATAATAATAACATTAAATCCCTTCTGTGTGGTTCGCTGCTCCTCCTGGCTGGCGGTGCTTTCACATCCTGCACCGACTGGCTCGACAAGGATCCTGAGGCCATCGTGGCTGAGGATGAGGCATTCAAGAACTACCGTAATTTCCAGGGATATATTGAAGAAATCTATAGCCTGATTCCTGATAAGGAGAAAATTAATTATTGTACCTCATGGAATCTGGGTGATGACGCTGTTCACAATCCGGAGGGCTATGCGCACATGGATCATCAGGTGGATTTGGGTAACTATCGTAACTGGTGGACCAACGGCCAGTTCTATCTGAATGGTGCCAGAAGCTCCATGTGGAAAAACGCCTGGTACTGCATCCGTAAGTGTAATATGGGTATTGAGAATATCAAGTCGCTTGTCGGCACTGACGAGGAGCGTGACCTGTTACTTGGCCAGATGTATTTCTTCCGGGCATGGTGGCATTTCGAGCTGATGTGCTACTTCGGTGGACTTCCATACATTGATCAGGCTTTTGAGGCTTCTGAGATTCCAGAGCTGCCTCGTCTTTCTTTTCAGGAATGTGCAGACCGCTGTGCAGAAGACTTTGAGCGGGCTGCCGATCTCCTCCCGCTGGATCCCCAAGGTTGGGATCAGACGCTTGCCGGTATGCAGACGACAGGAAAGAACGACCTGCGTATCAACAAGTTCATGGCGCTCTGCTATCTTGGCAAGTGCTATCTCTGGGCTGGCTCTCCCCTTATGAAGGAGTTTGAGAAGACCAAAAACGGTGGCGTCGCCCAGCTCCTTGGCGCAAGTTCTAATGGTAAGACCTATGATTACGACGAGGCCTACTGTAAGAAGGCTGCCGAGGTCCTTGGTAAGGCACTCGACATGGTGAATAAAGGACAGGTCAGTTACAAGCTTGCAGAATATAAGTATTCCAATATGTACGACCAAGAGCGTGATGAGAATGCAGAGACTTGCTACTCCGACATCTTCTGGACAGAAAAGCAGAGTTGGAAGCAGCCTGGCACTTGTGAGGCCATCTTCCGTGGTCTTTCTCCTAGCGGAAACGATTCAAACTGGAACTGTTCCAAGATTTTCGGTCCGAAGGTCGCCGGTCTTGTCGATCATGACAACATCATCCATCATCCCACAGGCAACCTCGTCGACCAGTATGGTATGGCTAACGGTCAGCCTATCTATCTTGTCCAGAATGGCGAATATGTGCTGAACCCCCTGTCTGGTTGGGATCCCGAGCATCCGTTTAAGGATCGCGATCCACGATTCTATCATGATATCGTGTTCGATGGTTTCCATTATGTGCTCAGTATCGACGGTTTATCTGCAGAGCAGAAGAAGCTCGACTATTGCTCCTTGTACACTGGTGGCGCTATGCGCGCTGTGGATAATGCTAGTAGCACGGGCTATTTTATTCAGAAGCTTGTGCCTCACCAGTGTAACGAAGGCGACAGATGGTACGATTGGGATCACGCTTTCCATTGCTATCTGCCCTATATGCGTTTGGCTGAGATCTATCTAATGTATGCTGAGGCAAGAACTGCGTTTGCTAAGAGTGTTTCAGAACTGAATGTGAGAGATTATTGCATGACGCTCTCTGCCCTTGATGCCATCAACGCCCTTCGTGACCGCGTCAATTCCAACGATTATCCGATGGAACATGTTGCCGCTAATCTCCGTGATACCAGGGAGCACTTCATGGATGAGATACGCCGTGAACGTGCCGTAGAGCTTTCTTTCGAAGGCTTCCGCTGGTGCGATCTTCAGCGCTGGCTTCTCCTGACCGAACCGCCTTACACGATGAAATACTCTCATGAATTTGAGCGTTTGGAAACGGATGACTGGTTCTTTAATAAGACCTCTCGCGAACCGATGCACGATCCGAAGGATGCCAAGGTCGGCAACTTCCACAAGGAAGAGCTGATTACCCGTCGTCTGGAGTCCAAGCACTACTGGTTCCCGCTTCCTGACAAAGATACTTATCTTTACGAAGGATTTGACCAGAATCCGGGGTGGTAAAAGAGTGAAAAGTGAATAGTGAAAAATTTGCTACCGCTATAAATAAATAATGATTATGAAGAAAATAACAATAAACATATTTCTCTTTGCCATGCTGGCAGTGTCGCCACTGACGATCAATGCTCAGACTACCGACGACGCTGATTCTTTGGTGGCAAAAAAGAAAGTCCATGTTGCCTTCCGCGATAAGGATGCCGACCATCTTCTCGGCGGCATTTCCTACGTCGACATGGAGGAACTGCAGAAGAAGGATTACACCATGGGTAGCCTTGAAGACCTGTATGCGCTTGTCGGCGGATGGACTGGCGGCAACCTTTGGGGGCAGGAAAATAACGTCACAAATATAAATGGTAATAATGTTGATCTTCTTGACACGAACGACAACAGCAACCTGCCGCTCGTGATCATCGATGGTGTGAAGCGTCCGTCGAACAACGTACTGCCTTCAGAGATTGAGCAGGTCACCTTCCTGAAGGGTGCCCAGGCCGTCATCCTCTATGGTGCCAAGGCTGCCAAGGGTGCTATTCTGATTACCACTAAGCGTGGTACGGTCGACGGTCTTCAGATCAAAGCCAATGCTAACACCGGTTTCCATGTGGCCAAGGAATTCCCCGAGTATTTGGGCTCTGCAGAGTATATTACGCTCTACAGGGAGGCGTTAACCAATGACGGAATCGCTATTCCTGAAAAGTATTCTCAGCAGAATATTTATAACTATGCTTCCGGTCAGAATCCTTACCGTTATCCCAATGTGAATTACTATTCCGACGAGTATATCCGTAAAGCCTACAACCGTTCTGAAGGTACCTTGGAGATTCAGGGTGGTGGTCAGCGTGCCCACTTCTACACGAACATCAATTACTATCGTAATGAAGACCTTCTGAACTTCGGTCCCGCTAAGGATAACTATACTGACCGTTTCAGTGTACGTGGTAATGTGGACCTCGTGGTCAACAAGCTCATTAAGGGTTATGCCAATGTCAGTGCGACATTCTATAATGCCAATAAGAATAAGGGCAATTTCTGGGGCGAGGCCGCTACCATGCGTCCGAACTACCCCGAGAATGCAGCCCCGCTGATTCCGATTGACATGGTTGACCCCAATGCCAGTAAGGCATTGTCCATCCTTGGTAAGTCTCTCAACTTGCTCGACGGCAAGTATTTCCCCGGCGGAACTAAAGCCACCCAGACCAACGTGATTGCTGACTGCTATTTCGGCGGTCGGAGTAAAGACATTAGCCGTCAGTTCCAGTTCGATGCCGGTATCATCTATGATATGAACAAGTTTGTCAAGGGCTTGTCATTCAAGACCATGTTCTCGATTGACTATGCTGCCAACTACAATCTGGCTTATGATAATAAGTATGCCGTGTTTATCCCGACATGGAGTAACTATAATGCGGAAGATGTGATTGTCGGTTTGACGCAGCAGAACGATGAGATCGTGACGGGTAATATGACCATGGATTCAAATTCTACCAAGTATCGTCAGACCATCAGTTGGAATGGTCATTTCGACTACGACCACACTTTTGCTGGCAAGCATCATGTCACAGGTATGTTGCTCGCCAATATGTTTACGACGACAGCCAGTGCCCAGTACCATCGTTACGCCAATGCCAACTTAGGCCTTCAGGCGGGTTACGATTACATGGGTCGTTACTTTGCCGACATTTCATTGGCCGGTGTTCATTCAGCCCGTCTTCCCGAGGGAAATCGTGAGGCTCTCTCACATTCGTTCACGCTGGGTTGGAATCTGGCCAAAGAGAACTTCTTGAAGGATAGCTTTGTCGATGACCTGTTGCTCAGTGCCTCGTACAGCAATCTGAACGAGGATATCGATGTCTATATGGGCAGCAATTACTTCTATCTCTATGCGGCAACATGGTCAAATACCGGTAGTGGCTTTACCTGGAATGAAGGATCCAGTACAAACCATACTTATTCCACTATGAGTGTGAACCCTGCCCTCGACTTCGTCCATCGCAAGGAATTTTCCGTCAGTCTGCGTGGCTCGTTCTTTAACAAGTTGATTTCCACAGATATCACCTTCTTCAATACAGATATGGACGGCTTCATCATCCAGAACCCGACGATGTTCCCGTCACACTTGCAGAGTGGTCTTTCCGGAAGTACGTTCAAGCCGGCTATCAATAATAACATTCAAAACCGCAAAGGTCTTGACTTCAGCATCACCGCCCAGAAACAGTTGGGTAAGGTTCATGCTACGCTAGGTGTTGTCGGTACCTATCTCAAGACTAAGAATAAGAAGTATGACGAACTCGTAGACGAAAATGCCCCTTACCAAAATACAGAGGGACGTGCTCTCGATGTCATTTGGGGGTACAAGTGTCTGGGCTTCTATACGGCTGACGACTTCGATTATAATGAGACGACAGGCAAGTATACCTTGAAGGCTGGTCTTCCAAAATCCTCTCTTAATGGTAACGCAAACTTGCAGCCTGGTGACCTGAAGTACGAAGATGTAAATGGTGATGGCAAGATTACTAATAAGGACCGTGTTGAACTCGGCAAGTGGGGAACGTATGGTGCCCCTCTCACCCTGGGTGTCAACCTCACGCTCAAGTATAAAAACTGGACGCTCTTCATGCTGGGTAATGGTCAGTTCGGTGCTAAAGGCATGAAGAACAGCAGTTACTATTTTATGAGCGGTGATGACAAGTATTCTGTCAATGTACGTAACCGTTGGACGACAGAGACTGCTAATACGGCTACACATCCGCGTCTGACTACATTGCCTACAGCTAACAATGAGGCCTCTTCCTACTGGCTCTACAGCACCGACCGTTTTAACCTCCGCAAGTTACAGCTTACCTACGATTTCCCAAAAGAAATGTTTGAGGGAAAGTGGGTAAAGGAACTCTCAGTTTATATTAACGGTAACGACCTCCTCACGATTTCAAAGGAGCGCAAGTTGATGGAAACAAACGTTGGCTATGCACCACAGACTCGTTTCTATAATCTCGGTATTAAGGTAACGCTTTGAGAGCATTAAGAATTAAGAATTAAGAATGAAGAGAATATGAAGACAAGAAACATTATATTCTATTTAATAGGTCTCCTCGTTTTCTGCTCGTGCAATGACATGTTCGAGCCTGCTGAAGAGAATAAACGTACAGCAGAGGATTTGGCTGAGGAGTCTAAGTATGCGCATGGTTTGCTGATTTATGCTTACGAACGTCTTCCTTATTTGACCACCACTCAGACCGACGTTGCGACAGATGATGCTGTTACCAACTTGAAGTCCAGCTCTTACCTGAATATGGCAACGGGTACATGGGCTTCCGACAACAACCCCATGTCGCAGTGGGATGCATGTAAGGACGGCATCCAGTATGTCAATCTTTTCTTCACTATTGTGGAGAAGGTGAATTGGGCACCGAGTGCAGTGTCAAAGCAGCAGATGTTCATCGACCGTTTGAAGGGTGAAGCTTTCGGCCTTCGTGCCCTCCTTTATTACTATCTGCTCATGGCTCATGGCGGTTATGCCGATGACGGCGTGCTCTACGGCGTACCCTTGCTGACGACACCTGAAGACGGTAGCTCGGACTTCAATCAGCCCCGTGCCACTTTTGCTGACTGTGTGAAGCAGTGTTTTGCCGACTGCGACAGTGCGGTGGCCCTTCTTCCGGCTAATTATGAAGATGTTAGTGGTGAGGCAGATATTCCTGCGAAATATGTGGCACTTGGTGCAAATGTTTCCGGTTATAACCTCGTGTTCGGTACCAAGTCCAGAAATCTCATGTCGGGTAAGATTGCCGAGGCCATCAAGGCACAGGTTGCCCTGCTGGCTGCCAGTCCTGCCTTCCGCGATCAGAGTGGCGTGTCTTCTGCGGAGGCTGCCACGCTTTGTGCCAATGTGCTCAAGCGTATTGGTGGTATGGAAGGCTTTGATCCGTCGGGTAACATCTGGTATAAGAACAAGACAAAGCTTGATCCAAGTGCTAGTGAGATGCCGGAAATCCTCTGGCGTGAAGACCGTCATAAGAATGCAGAACAGGAAAAAGAAAACTTTCCGCCGACACTGTATGGTAATGGTCGCGTCAATCCTTCCCAGAATTTCGTCGATGCCTTCCCCATGCGCAGCGGTCTTCCAATCACCGATGCCAATTCCGGCTATGATCCACAGAATCCGTATGCAAATCGTGACCCACGTCTTGCTAATTACGTTCTCTATAACGGGGTGACATTCAGAAAGACTGAGATTATCACTGGAACCTATCCTAATGAGAAGGGCGAGACGGATGATAACCTCAACAGCATCAGTACTTCTACCCGTACAGGCTATTACCTGAAGAAGTTACTTCGTGACGATGTCAGTCCGCTGTCAAGCTCTCTCATCGAGCAGCAACACATCTATCCGCGGATCCGTTACACGGAGATCTTCCTGGCCTACGCTGAGGCAGCCAACGATGCCTGGGGACCGAAGGCTGATCCGACTGGCATAGGTTTCACGGCTTACGACGTCATTAAGGCCATCCGTGATCGTGCTGGTCTTGGAACTAACGAAATGGGTATGGTCCTTCCTGAAGGTGATGCTTATCTTGAGGAATGTGCTGCCGACCAGACCAAGATGACAAATCTGATCCGCAACGAGCGTCGTCTGGAGCTTTGTTTCGAGAACAAGCGTTTCTGGGACCTCCGCCGTTGGCTGTTGCCACTCGATGAAACGGTTAAGGGTGTGCAGATTGACCGCAACGAGGAAACCAAGGAGTTATCCTATAAGATTATTGATGTTGAGGATCGCAAATACGACAACGCTTATCAGTGCTACGGCCCGATTCCAAAGGGTGAATTGCTCAAATGGAGTAATCTCAAGCAGAACAAAGGTTGGCAATAATGCATAATTCATAATTCATAATTCATAATTCATAATTGACAATGATGAAACTCAAGAATTATATATACGGTGTAGCTCTGGGAGCGCTTTCTCTCACCATGGCATCATGCTACAACTCTGAGAATGAGTTCCCGGATTTCGAGGAGGGCACAACAGCCTACTTCGCTTATCAGTATCCAGTGCGTACGCTCATACTCGGTAACGATATCTATGACAATACGCTCGACAACGAGCACAAGTGCCGAATATGGTCAACCATGGGTGGCGCCTATCATGGCCGTGATGCTGTGGTAGATATCGCTGTCGACGAGTCGCTCTGCGACAACCTCTATTTTGTGGATGAGGGTGGAAACGCTGCTGAGCCTGTGCGTCCGATGCCAACAGAATATTATAGGCTTTTGTCTAATACGATTCCCTATAATGGCGATACCCGTGGTTATGTGGAGGTGCAGTTCACGGATGCTTTCTTCAACGATGCCAAGGCCGTAGAGACTACATACGTTATTCCACTGGTGATGAAAAGTGCAAATGGCATTGACCATATTCTCACCGGTACACCCCGTGAAGGTCTCTCTCCGTCTCGCACGAACACTGAGGACTGGGAAATTTTGGCTAAGGACTATGTACTTTACTGCGTGAAGTATATGAACCCCTGGCAGGGTAAATACATCCGCCGTGGTGTTGACAATGTGACCGAGAAAGGAAAGACCACCACAGTTGTCCGTAAAGACTTTAAATTGGTCAATACCGATCTTGAGCATTACAAGGAGAACCCTGTGAACCAGAACGACGAAGTTTGCGGTATCTCAACCAAGAACATGACGCAGGCCATCTTCCCAGTGTCTTTCAAGACCTCAGGCGCTTCCATCTCCTGTAACTTGATTCTCACCTTCAGCGGCAACACGTGTACCATCTCTACCGATGATGAGAACGTGACCGCCACGGGCTCTGGCGAATTCATTGCCAAGGGAACTGAGAAACCTGAATACAAGGACTACCAGTGGGGAAGCAACAACGGTGAACCCGTCCAGCGTGATATTCTCCGTCTGGCTTATGAGGTCAGCTTCGCTAAGAACGACATTCAGGTATCCACAACCGATACGCTTGTGGTTCAGACGCGTGAGTCAAACAAGAGAGAATTCTTCGATACAAAATACGTTAATCAATAAGAGGAGGCTAAGAATATGAATAATAGTTCAAAGTTTAGAAATGGTCTCTTGGTGTTGGTTGCAGGCGCATTTATGGTGGCCTGTGCCGACTATAACGTGACAGACAATTTTACGGCAGAACCTGATCCTACTTTCGTAGAGCCGTACAAGGACTTGGCACCTGTGAAGTCCTATATCGACAGAGCCAAGTATCCAAACCTGTCGCTTGGCGCCACGCTGAAGGTGTCTGAGTTCAACAAGCAGGAACTGGCCCACGCAGCAGCGGTTACTAATTTCGACAATGTGGCTTTCGGTACCACACTGATGTCAGGTTCCATCGTCAACGACAAAGGTGTAATGAACTTCTTGGATATGATGGATCTTCTTGACCATACAGAAGAAATTGGAGCAGAGGTCTACGGCAGTCCTATCGTGGCCAATGCCAATCAGGCTGACGGTTGGCTGAACTATCTCACGGCGCCCATTGAAATTTCAGTTGACCATATTCATGATAAGACTGTGGATTACACCACCATGGAGACGTTTACAGGTACGGCAAAGAGCGGTAAACCTGCCCCGTCTATAGAGAAGAATTATGACGATGGTAAAAATGCGCTGAAGATTTCAAAGAGATCAAAGGTTTACATCGTAGAAGGCTTCGATGTTGATCCGCTTGGTTCTTACACCATTACGTTCTGGGCCAAAGTCGATGTGGATGAAACGATTCTCTGTACGTTTGCTGATAAGAAGATTCAGGAGAGTGGAAAAGACAAGAAATACACTATCAAAGCAGGTAAATGGCAGAAGGTGGTCGTTGAAGCAACGCCAGCAGAAGGTGCCACAGAGGGTTACCTGATGATTGAGGGTAACTTGAACTCCCTTGTCTATATCCAGAAGGTTGAGGTTATCCATACGCCTGACAACCACCGTCCACAGACGGCACAGGAGAGGACGGATACCATCAATTATGCGCTCAATACATGGTGCGACGGTCTGATGAAAATCAACGAGGGTCGTATCAAGTCCTTCGACCTCATTGACGAGCCCATCGATACAAAAGCAGAATTGGAGAACGGCATGTTTGACCTTAAGCACTCAGAGGACCAGATTTTCTGGCAGGATGTGCTCGGCAGCGAGAACTATGCACCAGTCGTTTCCAAGGTTGCAAGTGCTGCCTTTGAAAATCATGGTGGTGCTCCTGATAGTTTAAGATTCTTTATCAGTGAGTCGGGCCTTGAAGATACGAAGAAATTTGAGAGCCTGAAATACTGGATAAACATCTGGGATAACAAAGGCGCGAAAATCGACGGTATCAATGCCAAGCTGAATCTCACCTATAGCGAGGATGCGGCAATACAGGAAGCCAATAAGGCTACTCTTGATAATCTTCTTGCAAATCTTGCTGCTACAGGCAAATTAATCCGTCTCTCTAACTTTGATATCAAGTACCAGGATGCTACAGGTGCCAGCGTTGGTGCAGATAAGATTACAGACGATCAGCGTCAGCAGTTGGCAGACTACTATGGCTACGTCATCAAGAGCTATATGAACAAGATTCCGCATGATAAGCAGGCTGGACTCTGTAAGGGCAATATGGCTGATACGAGCGATCCTGTAGGTCTCTGGTCTGTTGACAGCAAAAGCAAGGACTGGGTGCGCACAGCTACCTATAAGGCATTCTGCGAGGCACTTAGCGGCAATTAGAAAATACGTTTTATCAACTCTTTTTTTTATTCAATTTTTATTATTAACTAAATTATTTAATTATGAAGAAATTTTTTACACTTCTTGTCTTCTTGACATGTTTCTTGGGGGCAAAAGCTGTGGAGGTAGTTGATGCATTTGTCGACTACTCGACAATGGCTGATGGAGATGCCAGCACCATTAAATTTTATGGTTGGGGCGCTTCTCAACAGGCAAAAGATCGTCTTTCAATCAAGAATGGTTGCCTTCACTTTGAAAGTACAGAGGTTACCTTGAACGATGAAGGTCAGGAAACAGGTTGGCTCTGCCAGTTCCACCCCATCGGTGGTGTAAAGGCTGAGGAAGGTATTGTTTACACGCTTCATTTCAAGATTAAGGGTGACCATACAGAGAACGTTTCTATGCTTGGTTTTGGCCAGACACCTTATGGACAGTTCCAGATTACTGATCAGTGGGTAGAAGGTACTGTTGATTACGAAGCTAAAGCGGATCAGAATGGTAACGTTAGTGGCGACATCCTCATGCAGTGTGGTAGCTATGTTGGTTCTTGGGATATCGCTTATCTGAAGATTACTCATGAACAGGCTAAGGAATCAAAACCTGCAGAATGGGTCAAGGTTGAGGAGTTGACAAATGGTGATGCAGAGTCTGCATGGCCAGACTGGGCCCTTCAGAAAGAAGGTGATATTAACGCAAACTGGAGAGGTGATAAAACTCCTCAAATTTGCGTATGGGGTTTGACGATGGGTCGCAACTTTGATGATCAGTGCCCCTCTGACATTAGTTCAGATAGCTATAGAGCTCGTCCATTCCCGGCTGATATCGAACCGGAACCAGGAAATGAAAGCAATCACGTATTTGCAATTCATGTAAGTCAAATTGATAAAATTGATGATGACAACTCTATTGCGTGGTCTAACCAGTTCTGGATTCAGGCTCCAAAGGAATTTAAGTCAGGCATTAAGGTAAAGGTGAAGTTTGATTATAAGGCAGATGCAGCCGCTACAGTGCCCAGCCAGATCCATAAAATTTATCCATCGATTTATCTGAATAGTAGCGCAATCGGTAGCATTGATTTCACTACAGAATGGCAGACTAAAGAAGAAGAAATCACATGGCCTGCTGATGGTTATTCAATCGCCTTTAACTTGACTGATTCATATCGCGAGCCAAATACTTACTATATCGACAATGTCTCTTTTGAAGTCATGAAACTTGACTACGGTTACTTTGTAGCCGGTGCTAATCCTGATGAGGGTCTTGAATATGACTACTCAACTGCTATCGAGATGACGGAGGATGAGAGTGATCCAGGTGTCTTCTTTGCTGAAGTAGGTGAGAAGAATGCTTATGTTTCTCAAATTATGGTATCTACCGTTCGCGGTTACGACGCTTCATTCAAGAGCAATACGCTGAAGCCAGCAAGCGCTCCTACGAAGACTGATGGAAGTGAATGGATTGACTATGAGCCAGGTAGTAGTGCTAAGATAAACCTTCCAGGTTCTGGTATCTGGCTGGTTACCGTTGATACTAATTATAGTGCAATGTCATTCGAGATGCTCGAGGGTACTCAAAAGGAGAAGAAGGAAATCAAGCCAAATCCAACAGTAGTTACCATTAATGGTAAGGAGAGAGACTTTACTTCTAGTGAGCAGCCTGCAAACGAAGAGACTGGTGTCGCAGCTGGTACAGGTCAGACATGGGATAACCAGTTCTGGATCATCGCAAACCGCCCACTCGAGGCCGATGAAGAGACAATCCTGGAGTTCGACTATGTGGCTACAAAGGACGCTCTGGCTGCTACAGGTTACCACAGTGCAACCCCAGGTAACTGGTTATGCCCCACAGGTATCAAATTAGCTAAGAATGAAAATGGTGAAGATGCTGATGGCGTTCAATTCACTACTGAAGAGCAGCACTTTAGCCAGAAACTTGTGATTCCGGCTAAGACTCCATGGGGTTCTGCATATGATGGCAAAATCCAGTCTATTGCATTCGATCTGGCTCAGATTAAGGAGGCTAATGATTATACCTTTAAGAATGTTGTCTGGAAACTTGCTGACGACTCAGAGTCTCTGATCGATGAGACTGGTACTAAGCCGTTCTGGGTAAATATTAAGGGTGTTAATGACAATAAGGCATACGAGTACGGTACTGTTGATCCCAATTCTACTGGTATCGTTAGCGTGGTGAAGAACAATACTGGTTCTGCCGTTATCTTTAACCTCGCTGGCCAGCAGGTTGACGAGAACTATAAGGGTCTTGTTATCAAGAGCGGTAAGAAGCTGATTCAGAAGTAATCATTTTCCCACTCAACTATAATTCCGAGAGCGAACCATATGGTTCGCTCTCGCTATTTTATAAGTGCCTTAGATTTTTCAATACTCCCGTAGTAATTTTTGATACTCCAAGAGTATTTTTCAATACTCCTGGAGTATTTATCCCCAGTCACTTTGCATAAAAGTTCAAATATATTTGGTTTATAATAATATTCTTACTATCTTTGCAAAAATATTCGTTATAATGGCAGATTATACAACTATATATCATGGCAGCAATATGATTGTGGAGAAACCGCAAATCATAGTTTCAGGTTTTTACAAAGACTTTGGCTATGGTTTCTATTGCACAAACCTTGAGAAGCAGGCAAAAAAGTTGGCTTTAACCAAACGTGGTGACAGTTATGTCTCTGTCTTTAAATATCAACCGACTGAAGTCTTAAAAATATTGTCATTCCCTGTAATGACAGATGAATGGCTTGACTTCATCGTTGCTTGTCGACGTGGAATCAGACACGATTACGACATCGTGGAAGGTCCTATGGCAGATGATCAGATATGGGATTATGTGGAGGATTTTATGGAAGGAGTCATTACAAGAGAAGCTTTCTGGGTCTTGGCGAAATTCAAATACCCAACTCACCAGATTGTATTCTGCACACAAAAGTCATTAGAGACAATCACCTTCGAAAATAGTTATAGCCTATGACGAATGTTTTTTTTCCTGAAGAGCAAATTAGTACAGACGATCTCTATTTCGTCTGTTATATGATAGAAAGGGTTGCGCGTCATCTGAAACAACCCAACAAATACGTCGCTAACATGATGGGGCATGACGAACTGGCTAAAATGCTATCGCTGGCAGATACTCTGCATTCGGAAAATCCTGTAGCAGTTGTGGCAGACTGGACGGACGAATACAAGTTACAATTTGGTGACTATGATGTCACAAAGGTTGACTGTGAACTCTGCCCGAAGATTCCAACGGCGACCCAAATGGGGAAAGTATACAAGCGCTTAATTCTAAATACCATACAGCCTGGAGAAGATTTTGCTGATGCTATTCTTCGCGTCTATAATAACTCCATATGCGAAGTCATTGACAACTATAATACCAGCGCCTATTACGAACCTTCACCTTACATCGCCCGCAGCTACTTTGGAGGAGGTTTCGCATAAGAGAGCGAACCGCATGGTTCGCCCTCATTTTTTATCGCTCTGCCCAGTCGCCACGATCGAGGTTACGATAGCCGATGGCCTCGGCGATGTGCTGAGACTGTACCTTTTCGCTGCCTTCGAGGTCGGCAATGGTGCGCGCCACCTTCAGGATACGACTGTAAGCACGGGCGGAGAGCGAGAGCCGTTCCATTGCCATACGGAGCATATCGAGGCTCTTTTCATCAGGCTCGGCATAGAGATGGATCATCTTCTCGCTCATTTGGGCATTACAGAAGACACCCTTGTCATTGCGGAAGCGTTCTTCCTGAATCTGACGGGCCTTGATGACACGTTCGCGGATGACGGCACTCGGCTCTCCGGGCTGCATCTTCGAGAGTTCTTTGAAGGGAACCACTGTCACCTCACAATGGATGTCTATACGATCCAGTAGCGGTCCGCTGATCTTATTCATATACCGCTGAATCTGTCCTGGTGTACAGACACAGTGGTGCGTAGGATCGCCATAGTAGCCGCAAGGGCAGGGATTCATCGAGGCCACAAACATAAAGGATGACGGATACTCCACCGTATACTTCGCTCGAGAGATGGTGATCTTGCGGTCTTCGAGAGGCTGACGAAGCACCTCGAGCGTGCTCTTATTGAACTCAGGCAATTCATCACAAAAGAGGACCCCATGATGCGCCATACTGACCTCTCCAGGGAGGGCTCTGTTACCTCCTCCCGTCATCGCCACTTGCGATACCGTATGATGCGGACTGCGGAAAGGACGCTGCGAGATGAGTGATGTGCCTGCGGGCAGTTTGCCTGCTACAGAATGAATCTGTGTGGTCTCCAGACTCTCTGCCAACGAGAGCGGCGGCAGAATGCCTGGCAGACGTTTGGCCATCATCGACTTTCCTGACCCAGGAGGCCCGATCATGATCAGATTATGCCCGCCAGCAGCAGCGACCTCCAAAGCCCGCTTCACGCTCTCCTGACCTTTCACGTCGGCAAAGTCGAGGTCGATGGCATATTGTTGCTCATAGAATTCCTGACGGGTATTGACAATTGTGGGTTCGTAATTATCAGAGGAGCCGTTGAAGAAACTGATGACATCAGCCAGGTTCTCCATCCCGTAGACCTCGAGCTGGTTCACGACAGCCGCTTCTCTGGCGTTCTCCTTCGGCACAATCAGTCCCTTGAACTTCTCCTTACGGGCGAGGATGGCCACAGGGAGTGCACCGCTGACGCGTTTTAACTGCCCGTCAAGGCCTAGTTCTCCGATCATCATATATTTATCGAGATCGGTCTCGCTCACCTTACTGTGGGCGGCGAGGATGCCGATGGCCAGAGGCAGATCGTAGCCGCTGCCTTCCTTACGGATGTCCGCTGGCGAGAGGTTGATGGTGATGTCGGCTGTGGGAGGCTTAAAGCCGATGTTCTCTATTGCCGCACGGATACGGTCATAACTCTCCTTGACGGCTGTATCTGCGAGTCCTGAGAGATGAAACATAGCTCCCCGGGTCAGATTGACCTCAATTGTGATGGTAGTTGCCTCCAGCCCCATCATGGCTGCGCTGAACGTTTTGACTAACATAGTATTGAGATTTGAGTGTTTATAATAGTTTTTATTTAAGCATCTTTTCTATTTGGTTTTGTAGTTCGCCTGATGATAGCGAGTGGGCGATGATTTTTCCCTGGCTATCGGTAATGATATTATCTGGCACCCGTCCCAGCCCTAGTTGCGTGAGGGCTTTCGTTTCCCACATCCGTCCATCGCAGATATTACTCCAGGTGATGGAATCGTGATCGAGGGTCTTGCGACATTCCTTGGTATTGGCATCCAGACAAATGCTGACGATTTTCAGCCGGCTGTTGCCATATTCCTTTTCCATACGCTTCAGTTGGCGCAGGATGCTCGTACTTTCATAGTTCCAAGAGGCCCACGTCGTGATGACGTTCACCTTGGCATAGAGGTCGGCACTGCTCGTTGGCTTGCCTTTGATGTCGATGGCCGAGAATTTCGGCAGTTTGTTGCCCACCTTTAACTGACTGATGCCTTTCAGTTGCTGAACCAGAAGTTCCAGCCTCTTGCTTTCAGGACGGGCTTTCTGAATGAGCGCTGCCAGTTCTGCGGCTTGACGGTAATCGGGTTCTATCGACTGGATGAACAGCTTGTTGAGCAGATAGATGCTGACATCAGAACCTGGGTTGTCCTTAATGAATTTTGCGGCCTCGCTAAGAACTTCAGGCGGCATCATCTCACTGGTCTTCAAACGGAAGGCCGTCATCTGCTCATTGGTCTTCGAGCCTTTGACCTCGATTTCCTTCAGGTGCGAGGCATCGCCGTTGATCTCTGCCTTCACGCCAGAGCCGCCAAAGATGGGCATCTCCGAGAAATTCGGGAACACGAGCATAAAGAGGGCAGTAGTATCAAGACTTATCTCATAGGTGAAATGGCCGTTCTTCACCGCGATGGTATCCAGGCGACGGATGCCGCCATCAGGACTATAGACATAGAACTCACCCTGATTAATGCCGTTTAATTCGCCATCAATACGGAATGTGCCACTGTCGACACCGCAAGAAGAGAGGAAAAAAGTAAAAGTGAATAGTGAAAAAAGAGCTATCGCCAAAACAACAAATGAATGGCGTAAAGCCGTTAAGGCATAACCAATACGAGACTTGGTATTATTCCCTTTTGTTTTCACTATTCACCTTTTTTATTCTAACGACAACTCCAACAACTTTGACAACTATATATAGTCGTACGACTATTTGTTGTTTTTGTTGTCCTTGTTGTCGTTATAATTTTACCTTTTATTTCTGGACGTTCTTCAGCTCCAGATCCTTGTTAGCGTACTCTGTGAGTGAGGGATCCTTAGCCAGAGCGCTCTTCAGCGCAGCAGCAGCGTCGTCGAGGTTACCCATGCGGGCAGAGAGGACAGACTTCAGATACTCTGTCACGGCATCGGCATTCTTGATATACTTCAGCGTCACAGCGGCAGAAGCATAGTTCTTGTTCAGGATCTGAGCCAGAGCGGCACTGTTGGAGTAGATCTCACCGAAGTCCTGCTCGGCCTGAGCATAGTTGCCTTGAGCCAGATGCAGATTACCCAGTACCTCTGACAAGCCGTTGGCACCCGTTGCGTTGGCAATATACTGCTCAGCGGCCTTCAGGTCGCCAGACTGCAGTGCCAGCATACCAAGGTTGGCGCTAGCCTCAGGCAGGTTGGAAGCCACGCTCTGAGCCTTCTGGACGTACTGCTTGGCAGCCTCGTAGTTGCCACGGGCATACTGAATGGTTGCCAGGTTGTTGAAGGCGCGGGCATCGTTGGGATAAACCTCTGTCGTGAGCTTATACACATCTTCCTTCTCGTTGATGTTCTCCTTTAGGGCAGCGCCATAGAGCATCTCCTCGACACTCAGCTTGGTGGCATCGTCCTTGATCTGCTGTAGGATCTGCTCATCGCTACGACCAATCGTCTCGTAGTTGATGGTCAGACGTGCACGACGCAGCTGAGGCAGGATACCGTCTGCCAACTCGCGGAAGGCAGAAGAGATATTCTTGATCTGCTGCTCACGCTCCTCAGGATCCTTATACATCGAGAGCACGCGCAGGATGACGTCCTTGTCCTGGATGTTGCTGGCCTTTACCAGTTCCTGGAAACCGTCCCAGTCCTGAGCGGTGTACTTGGCGTCGACATTGGCGTTCATCTTGATCTTCTTCAACTCCTGGTTCACATACTGTTCAGAAACCTTCTGACGCTCGTTGGCCAGCTTGTCGTTGATGCTGAAACCGCCATCAGGTGATGCGTATGCTGAAACCTCCACGTTGTCAAGGTTCAGGCCCTCACGATCGGCATTGATCTTCTGCAGCATCTTCACGAACTCCTGCACAGAGTTGTTCTTCAACTCGCTCTTGCGCAGGGTAGCCTGCTGGATGAGGAACTTGATGTTGGCCTCCTGCTTCTGCTTGTTGATGCGCTGGTAGGCATCGGGAGCCAGAGCGGCATTGGCTGTAGTGAGCGTCTTCTTGTAGAGCTCAGAAGTGGCGATGATACCTTCTGCCACCTTCACTTCAGGCACTTGAACCACCTTCTTGCCGATACGAGCGTTGAAGGTCAGATACATGTCGGCCTTGTTGTCGTCGGCATAGGCGAAGTTGGTCTTCATCGTGTAGTTGCCACCCAGACGGTAAGAGATGGTCTGGTCGTTGCCCAGCACCTTCTCACCTTGGAAGGTTGCAGGATTACCCTGAACGGTCTGACCGTTGGAGTAGCGCAACTCGGGCACAACCTCCACGACAGCCTTCTTCTTCATGTACTTCTCGGGGAAGTGTCCGTTGATGGTAGCAGGCACCTCACCAGCATGTGTCTCCAGCGGATTGGGAGTCACCGTAAAGTTATCAGCCGACAGCGATCCCAGTTTGGAACACGATGTGAACAACATCACAGCAGCAGCTGACAACAAAACAAAATGATTTTTCTTCATAATTTATAAATTGAATTGTTTAAGGATTTGTGCCACGAGCGGGACTCGAACCCGCACAACCCTTTCAGGTCAAGGGATTTTAAGTCCCTCGTGTCTACCAATTCCACCATCATGGCGCGGCTTTCAATGTGCAAAGGTACGTCTATTTCCCGAAACTGCCAAATATTTTATCAATTATTAATTTCTTTCGTTAAAAATCAATAACTGCAAGTCCCTTTTTAACCTTTTTCTAATCCTATATGCTATATTTGCAACAGTAATTCTTTTTCTTATTATGGATGCAAAACGGATATTGAAATTCCTGCGACAGCTGATGGCGAACAATAATCGTCCTTGGTTTCAGGAACACAGACAGGAGTACGAGGTTGTCAGGGCCGATTTTGAGCAGGGCATTGAGCAGGCCTTGAGACGTATTATGACCTTTGATGACTCAATAGCTCATCTGACGGTAAAGGACTGCACCTATAGGTTCTATCGCGACACCCGTTTCTCGAACGATAAGTCGCCCTACAAGAACCACTTGGGTGCCTATATCTCTGCTCACGGCAAGAAATCACTACATGGCGGCTATTACATCCATCTGGAACCAGGACATTGTATGGTGGCCTGCGGCAACTACTGGCTGCCTACGAACATCCTGACCTCATGTCGCAACGAAATAATGGCCAATACGGAGGAGTGGTTGAAGTGTGTGCGCAGTCCTGAGTTCCTGAAGTATTTCGGCAGTCCTGTGGCCGGCAGTTTCAAGGCACCCACCGATGTGTCGAGTTGGGACCAGCCACAAGGCTTCGGCCTCGAGCGCCTGAAGACCTGTCCCTCGGGTTTCCCTCGCGACTGGGAATATCTAGACTATCTGCGCCAGAAAGACTATTGCTGCTGGCATCAAGTGCCTGATGATTTCTATCAGGGCGACCAATGGCTCGACGGCATCGAACCTATGTTCCGCGCAGCCAAGCCGATGATGGACATGATGAATGCCGTCATTGATGACTACGAATAAAGGAAGTTCAGTTCCAGGCGCGAAGGAGGACGCCGTCGAAGGCGGCATTATAAGTCAGGAGATTGCGACCGGCTTTGCCTGAAGCGACGACACCGTTGTTGACGTCGTAGCTACGGTCGCACTTGGCGCAATGCAGCTGGAGACCGTTCTTTTGCCAGGTAAGGGGGTAATTGTTGCCGTTGTAGTCTGTCAGACAGTTAGGACACTGGCCGTCGTAAGCGACAAGACGAAGTTCATAACTGCTGGTGCCGATGATGATGCAGTTGTTGGCACCAAGGGCGAGTGTCACCTGACGTTCCTTTTCTGTGCGGAGGGTGATGTCCTCGACGGCATTGTCGTAGTTACGGGTGGTTTTCAGATGACGGACACCTCCTTCAAAACTGCTCTCGATCTTACAGAAATTGCCGCTGTTGCCCAGT